>OAWI01000026.1_pt1 | contig 102605 bp, 97 predicted proteins | sample 1476631 | NCBI WGS metagenome assembly OAWI01 (sample SAMEA2580171, study PRJEB22360) | human gut metagenome | biome: human gut; feature: human-associated habitat; material: faeces | place: Denmark | collected 2008/2010
CATTTTATTTACTGCCAGAGCCGCTTAGGCTTGGCGAATTTTTAACGAACTATTGTAGATATATACAACCGTTTTATAATTAAACCGCAGTTTGAAAATGCAGATGATATTCATGGATTTAATTTAGGACTGTCTGCGGTAAAGAATGAGGGCGGTAATTTAGCTGCATCAAAGATTCGTAATCTGGAATGTCCCAGTTACGAAATCTGTCTAATAGATTATGGATGCGGCAAATTTAACAGAAAAATACATATTATGGAGCAATATCCTTGATCTTCGTTCACGGGGAATCAACATTGCGCGGACAGCCCGTCGTCTTGGTGTGTCCCGTAATACGGTACGACATCTTCAATCCCTAAGCTTGGAGGAAGTCCTCCAGCACAAAGAACGGCATTACAAACTCCATGCCTACGAGCAGGCCGTCGCATCCCTCCTTACCAGTTTTCCCTCCATTTCCAGCAGCCGCATTGGCGACTACTTGCGGGAACATTATCCGGACTTTCCGCACGTCTGCGAGAAGACCGTCCACAATTATGTCCAGTTCGTCCGGAAGAAGCACCATATTCCTCCGGCCAGATAATCACCGGTCCCATTCTCCCAAGGAGTGGGAGCCCGGTCCGTCATATACATAATTCTTAACAGTAAACATTATACATTATCATATATTTACGACACGAAGGCATCGGAAGCCATAAATTGCGTTATTTTGCACCCGAAATCATAAAATGAACGAATAATGGAACTGATACTTATCGAAGCAGGTGCCTATCTGGAACTGAAAAGGCAACTCAGCACACTGTCGGTACAAATGGCCGACTTCCAAAAGAAAATAGCTCCCCAAAACCGGGAAAAGTGACTGGACGCACAAGATGTGTGCATGGCTCTTGGAATATCCAAAAGAAGCCTGCAGAACTACCGGGAAAAGGGACTTGTGCCTTATTCGAATATCGGCGGCAAGTTCTTTTACAAGGAGGCTGACATTCAGAAAATATTGGAAGACGGACTGGTTAAAAACGGCAGATAACAGGTATGGCTGAGATTATCACAAAGGATTCGGAAGAGTTCAGAGAGCTGGCAGGCTGGATACGGAAAACCGGCAGGGCGGTGGCCGAGGCAACGGAACGGCTACGCCCGACAATCGCCGACGAGCATTATCTGCAGGGGGAGGACGTGTGCAAGATTCTGCACGTTTCCAAACGGACATTGCAGACGCTGCGGGACGAAAGGGCGATACCTTACACCTCTGTCGGGGGAAAGATACTTTATCCCGAAAGCGCATTGTATGAAACTTTAAAAAGGAATTACCGGGACTACAGGAAATTTGTAAAATAGCCCGTCCAATGATGTCAAAGGCTGCATCCCTTGTTTTGGGAATGCAGCCTTTGACGCATTAATTGGCCAGCCGGAACATGCCTCCGATTTTCTCGCTGATCTTGTCCGTATCCTCCTTGATCTTGGGATTGACGAGTTCGGCATATACCTGTGTGGAAATGATCGTCTTGTGGCCTAACACTTTTTGCAGGGTTTCCAGTGGCATTCCCTGTGTCAGGGCAAGGGTCGCGAAGGTATGACGTGCCGTGTAAGTAATATTTAGAAATGCAATAAAAAACAGAATGACGATAATTAAACGTAAAACGTTTATAATTAAGCATTTTGCAAGATTTGCAGAACAGACAGACCTGCAAAAGAAAACAAAATATTGCGACGTTTCAGTTACCAGACTGTTAGCCGCCTGTTTCGAAAACAACGGCAGGTAACCGAATTTTTACCGATAGGAACAAAGCAGATTTGTATTCACTGTTTATCAATGTTTTGCATGCCAAAGGACGCTTTTCAAAGGAGTATTTTTACAACCTAAAAAAGAGCGTTATGAAAGTGGAAAAATTCAAGGTGCTGCTCTACCTGAAAAAGAGCGAGCCGGACAAGACCGGCAAGGCCCCGATCATGGGACGGATCACCCTCAACCGCACGATGGCGCAGTTCAGCTGCAAGCTCTCCTGTACCCCCGGGCTATGGAACGCGCGTGAGAGCCGATTGAATGGCAAGAGCCGGGAAGCGGTGGAGACCAATGAAAAAATAGAGAGGCTGCTGCTTGCCGTACACTCGGCCTTCAATTCCCTCATGGAAAGGAAAAAGGATTTCGATGCCGCCGCGGTCAGGGACATGTTCCAGGGTAACGCGGGCATGCAGATGACCCTGCTCAAACTTCTCGACCGGCACAATGAGGAGATGAAGGCCCGTGTCGGCGTGGACCGTGCACCGACGACAATGTCGACCTACGTGTACACCCGGCGCACCCTTGCCGAATTCATCAAAACGGAATTCAAGGTCTCGGACCTCGCCTTCGGACAGCTCAACGAGCAGTTCATCCGTGACTATCAGGACTTCTGCCTGGAAAAGAAGAAACTGGCAATGGAGACGGTGCGCCATTACCTGTCCATCCTGAAAAAGATCTGCCGCATCGCCTACAAGGAGGGGCACTCGGAGAAATACCATTTCTGCCACTTCAAGCTGCCCAAGCAGAAGGAGACAACACCGAAAGCACTCAGCCGGGAGAATTTCGAGAAGCTACGCGATCTGGAGATACCGGAAAAACGCAGGTCACATGTCATCACCCGGGACCTCTTCCTCTTCGCCTGTTACACCGGCACCGCCTATGCCGATGCGGTAAGCATCACCCGGGAGAACCTCTTCCAGGATGACGAGGGCAGCCTCTGGCTGAAATACCGGCGGAAGAAGACCGACTACCTCGGACGCGTCAAGTTGCTGCCGGAAGCACTCGCGTTGATCGGGAAGTATCGTGACGATACCCGCATCACCCTCTTCCCGCCGCAGGACTACCATACGCTCAGGGCCAACATGAAATCCCTGCGCCTGATGGCGGGGCTGAGCCAGGACCTTGTCTACCACATGGGAAGGCATTCTTTCGCCTCATTGGTCACGCTCGAGGAGGGAGTGCCGATCGAGACCATCAGCAAAATGCTGGGACACTCCAACATAAAGACCACCCAGATATATGCCCGTGTAACTCCGAAGCGACTGTTCGAGGACATGGACAGGTTCGTCGAGGCAACCTGCGATTTGAAACTTATTCTTTAATCCTTAAACAATTAAACAATCATTATCATGCGCAGTACATTCAAGCTTTTATTCTACATCAACCGTAACAAGGTAAAATCGGACGGCACGACCGCCGTCCTCTGCCGGATCAGCATCGACGGAAAGAAATCGGCAGTCACGACAGGCATCTATTGCAAACCCGGAGACTGGGACAGCAAGAAGTGTGAAATCAAAACAGCCAGGGAGAACAACCGCCTTGCCGCCTTCCGAAGCCGGCTGGAAGAGGCGTATGGGAACCTGCTGAGGAACCAGGGAGTGGTCACGGCCGAGCAGCTCAAGACCACCGTATCCGGTGCCAATTCCGTGCCGGAATACCTCCTGCAGGCCGGAGAGGTGGAACGCGAACGGCTCAGGGTCCGCTCCAAGGAGATCAATTCCACCTCCACCTACCGCCAGTCGAAGACCACGCAGCTTAACCTCAGGCAGTTCATCGAATCCCGCGGGATGAAGGACATCGCCTTTTCGGACATCACCGAAGAGTTCGCCGAATCGTTCAAGGTCTTTCTCAAGAAGGAGCTGGGACACAGGAACGGACACGTGAACCACTGCCTGTGCTGGCTCAACCGGCTCATCTACATCGCCGTGGACCGGGAAGTATTGCGTGCCAACCCGATAGAGGACGTGGCATACGAGAGGAAAGAAGCACCTAAACTAAGGCATATCAGCCGCAGTGAACTGAAGCGGATGATGGAAACCCCGCTGCCCGACCCGATGATGGAGCTGGCGCGCAGGACGTTCATCTTCTCCTCGCTGACCGGTCTGGCCTACGCGGATACGAGGGCTCTCCATCCCCGTCACATCGGAACGACCTCGGAAGGAAGAAGGTATATCCGCATCCGCCGCGCCAAAACGGACGTGGAGGCGTTCATCCCGCTGCATCCCATAGCCGGACAGATACTGGATCTTTACAACACCACGGATGACGACAGGCCGGTATTCCCGCTGCCGGTCCGCGATGTCCTCTGGTACGAGGTACATGGAATGGGCGTGGCATTAGGCATGAAAGAGAACCTGTCCTACCACATGGCCCGGCATTCGTTCGGAACCCTGACACTGACCGCGGGCATTCCGATAGAGAGCATCGCCAGGATAATGGGCCATACGAATATCGACAGCACGCAGGTCTACGCTCAGGTCACCGACCGGAAGATATCCTCGGACATGGACCGGCTGATGGAAAGAAGAAAACCTGCGGCCGGCAAGGAAGCCGCAGGCTAAATAAAAAAATTGCCGCCGGAATTGTATTTACGATTCCGGCGGCAATCCTTAAACTTGAATACGATATTATACCAATGCTGCGTGATAGTTCTCCTCCAACAGCTTCTCGATGTCCGACTGCCTGTACAGGATCTTCCCGCCAAGCTGGATATAGGGAATCCGCCCTTGGTCCCTGTAATCCTGCAGGCACCTGCGGCTGATCCTCAACGTTCCGGAAAACTCCCTGTCAGTCAGGAACCGTTCCCCGTTGAAGGGAGGACGGTTGTCACGGGCAAGACGCTCCACTTTTTTCTCCATGTTGTCCAGCAGGGCAAAGAACCTGCGGACACGTTCGTTCTCCTTGTCGATAATGCCTTCCATCTCTTCCGCTCTTTAAAGGTTTCCGTTCTTCCTTCCTTCTCTCATTGCCTTCTCCTTGCGTCTGATGCCGACGTAGGCCATCAGCTTCTCCACATCCTCTGGCTTATAATAGAACTTGCTCTGGAGGCGGGTGAACGCCAGCCGTCCGGTATCGCGGAGTGTCTGCAGGGTACGTGGCGAGATGTCAAGGCGCAGGCAGACATCCTGGCCGTCCAGTCACTCTCCGAGTTCCTTACAGCGGTTTCTCTCATACAATCTGTCCACATGTGCGGACAGGTTCTCGGCGCGTGCCAGCATCCTCTCAAGGACACCGGCCTCGATGTAGCATATTTCCATATTTTTCAACTTGTTTAAATGTCAGTGCGAATATAAGGGAAGAAACCATGAGAGGCAAGCGCGACCGGCACACTGGCAGGAATAGTCATGGATAGTCGGTTTTTGTCATATGGGAAGGAAAAATACTCCGTAGCCGGTCGGTTTTCACGACCCCCTTTGGAAAACCTGAAGGACGGGTGCGTCACGACGATGAAAAAAGAAAAATCCCCACCGGAAGTGAAGCGACCCCAAACCGGCAGGGAGTGTAATAATAAAGGAACGGACTGTTCAGCCCTTGATGTAACCGTACTTTTTCAGGTCGTCCATGAAATGCTCCGGCGTGTCGGTCCTCACCGTCACCCCGTGCAGTTCCCTGTACCGCCCGGAGAAATTCACCATGTACTCCCCGTCGGTGCACCCGCTGTCAAACCAGCTGCCCTCACGCAGGACGCGTACAAACTCGGAAGGGCCGGAGGCGGCAATCCTGCCGCCATCCGCCAAAATACCTGATCTCGTTTTTTTTATTATCGGTATTTCAAATGTCTTAAAAGCCTCTTTGACAGGTTACCATCCGGGATGATCGCCTGAATTCGCATGTACCGGATTTTCTATTTACCAGATTCCATAATGGTTCCTGCCATCCGTTTTTTCTCTGCGGCTGTCGCTTTTTTCCTCGTGGCATCATGGTCTGTTACCGGATAGGAAAAGCCATCTCCATCACAACCATGAATTATAGTGTAGCCATATTTGTATATAGCCGTATGATACGCTATCCGGATAATGCTATCACAGAATTGCGATATAGCCGGATATCAAAATAGGGATAGCCGGGAGCGAAGGGAGCACGCATCCTTCCGGATATAGATATCTCAAAATCTCCATTTGCAGAAGTGTATAAATATCAATCCATTAATGGAGACGATGAAGAAAAACAATAAGGCGTATACGGCTACCTGTTATTCTCCATTTACAGATGTGTAGAAGTTTCAATCCATTAATGGAGACGATGAAAAAACAATAAGGCGTATACGGCTACCTGTTATTCTCCATTTGCAGAAGTGTAGAAGTAGCAATCCGTTAATGGAGACGATGAAGAAAAACAATAAGGCGTATACGGCTACCTGTTATTCTCCATTTGCAGAAGTGTAGAAGTAGCAATCCGTTAATGGAGACGATGAAAAAACAATAAGGCGTATACGGCTACATGTCATTCTCCATTTGCAGAAGTGTAGAAGTAGCAATCCGTTAATGGAGACAATGAAGAAAAAACATAAGTCGTACACGGCTACATGCCCATTCTCCATTTGCAGAAGTGTAGAAGTAGCAATCCATTAATGGACAATAGGGCATGTAAAGGGCAGATTTTCCGTATATTCGCCTCCTTATCCCCGAATTATGGGCGTAAGTCACATGGTCATGGAGATATATCTATCCTTTAATGGGGAGAACAGCCGGCAAATATCTGATGGAAAAGCCCCACAAACCACAGGAAAATAGCCACACAATGGTCTGATACACAATAATTATTGGAGAAACATGGTCCGCTCCTGCGGACAGCAAGTTGTGTTTTCGTTAAACGAAAACCGGACGGTTTAACGGCAATTAAGCCGCTAAACCGTCCGCTTCCTAAGTGCAACTGAAAGCCTTCATCGCGGACTATACTTTCCGTGACGAAGTGGAGGAAATCGAGTTCTTCAAGACGGTCAAACCCCGAATCTGTCACCGGCTCATCTACTACCGCAAGATATACAACATCGAGATGAACCGTCCGGTAGGCAGCGAGTCGCAGCGAAGCTACCTGATAGACGAGATACGGGGCATCAACCGCTACAACGAGAAACGTTCGGACTTCGTGCGTTACTACCGCTCCGGGCTGACCCACTTGGACGCGCTCTATTACCTGCGTGGCAACCTTGACACGGCACTCTACTTGGAGTCGTTCCATCACGAGCGTGATCCGTCTTTCTCGACCAACTGTAACTTCATGGCGGCACGGCTTCTTGCCAACGAGCGGCTGATCCGCTACCTGACGAAGGAATTGGAGGCGTTCGAGCTGCGGCAAGCCGAAGAATCGTTGCCGAAGGTGCGCCTGACGTGGAAAGCGACGAAGACGGAACTGACCGAACTGCTATTTGCTTTGGACAGCCGCAAGGTATTCGGGGATGTCCCGTTGACAAGGCTGTCGGAGTACGTGCAGCGGGCATTCAACATCGAGTTGGACAAGAACCTGTCCCGGACATTCGGCGACCTGCGCATCCGCAACCGGCAGACGCCTTTCCTTGACAGCCTGAAGGCCGCACTGCTCAGGCGGATGAACCGCCCGCTGAACAACCGCCCCGGAGGTCGGAACAAAAAAACGCTTTGAGAAGGATAAGAATTGAATAATAACAAACAGAAACCTAAATAGAAAAGGACATGAAACAGGTATTTGTCAAACCTCTGTTGCTGCTGCTCGTGATACTGGCAGCGGCATCCTGCGACAAGGACGAGAAGGAAATCGGCTACGACGCGCTGCCCCAAAAGGCGCGGCAGTTCATCGCACAGTACTTCCCCGGTGTGAAATGCACCCGTGCGGTGCGTGACAAGGATGACGGAACAACCGAATACGAGGCATGGCTCTCGGATGGGACGGAATTGGACTTTGACGGACAGGGCGACTGGACAAGCGTGGACTGCAAGTTCTCCGCGCTGCCGAACGGCATCCTGCCGGAAGCCATCGCGACGGACATCGCTACCCGTTACCCCGATGCTGTACCCTACAAGGTAGAGAAACAACCGGGCGGTTACGAGATAGACATCCCCGGCTGGGAACTGTACTACAACAATCAAGGCACGTTCATCCGCGCCGAGAGAGACCTGTAAAACTGCATGAAACACCAATAACTAAAGAGCTATGATCATCTATGACAGCAAAATCGCCCGTCTGCTGCAAGGCCGGCTGAATCCCTACGATTACGTGACCCTGCCTCTGGTTACCCTGACTGCCCTCCCTTATGGCGAGAAAGGCATTTGGGAAGAGATGGAGATGAGCATCCACCGCCGGCAATACACGGAATGTTTTTGTGTGTCCCTGCTGCCGTCCCTGCTTTTGGGCTGGCAGGTATGCTGGGGATTTGCCGCCCTGCCGCTGTTCGCTTACTACCTCCTTTACTGGGCTGAACGCTTGGCTGTCGGCCATTCAGCGTTTGATTACGAGGCAGAAAAAGAGAGCGAGGAAGTAAGCTACTTCGTGGTGCGCAAACATTTCGCTTGGCGCAAGTGGTATTGGAAAAAGGAGCTGCCGGCCATCGACTGAAGCTGGTTCTGCTAAAGGAACAGGACTGACTCCTATACAGCTACTACAAGCGTGGGCTGCTGTCTGTTTAAGTTGTTTTCGGGCATCCTGGGGCCTTCTTTATGATTAAACGAGATGCAGCCCACCGCTTCCTTTTATCACATTCCTCTGGGCGGAAAAGGAAAGCGTGGAAGTAAAAAAGGAAAAAGTGCAATTTAGACATATATACGAAGAGTTACGATGAAGAAAACGGAATGCGTCCTTGTGAAAGGTCGCCAGATGTCCGCCGAAGGGTAGCAATGCCCGTAGGACACAGTTTTTTTGAATTTTTAGGAAAGTTCGTAAGTGTTCGGTGAACTCCCTTGACGAGTAAAGGTAGGGTGTACGTCCTGCTCGGCACACCTTAAAGTAACATTGAGGGGTATTTACCCGTGCTTGGGCTACCCAAAGAGTGCATCGAGGGGTATTTGTCCGTGTTTGGGTCATCAAAAGGGTACATCGAGGAGTATCTGTCCGCGCTTGGGCTATCAAAAGGGTACATCGAGGAGTATCTGTCCGCGCTTGGGCTATCAAAAGGGTGCATCGAGGGGTATTTGTCCGTGTTTGGGTCATCAAAAGGGTACATCAAGGGGCATTTGTCCGTGCTTGGGCTACCAAAAGGGTACACCAAGGTACATTCATACCTTTTGCCCCACCTAAAGGGCGTTTAGGATAATGCGTAGGAGGCGAGCTTATTGTAAGCTTTCAGATTATCCGGCAGTAATTCTGCCAAGTCTGTTGAGTAGTCATTGTCATAGTCATGGATATGTTCGAGGAAGTAGATCAGCCATGTACGGAAGTCCACACCGGCAGATTTACAGCACCCGAAGAACGAGTAGAGTACCGCAGCATCTTCCGCGGCGTCATGGTTGCCACAAAATAAATAGTTTTTGCGTCCGCACGCCACGGGACGGACCTTATTTTCTTTTTCTTCTGGCATGGGCCCAACAGCCCAGCAGGATAATCCCTTTCTTCGCGTCCAGCAAATCGTATCTTTCGTAACCGTCCGTCTGTATGGCTCCACGGAACTTGCTGAAGAGCTTCAAGACCACCCTACCTGCACGGGAGCCATTATCATAATAGAAAAACTGACGTCCGGTCATAACGCTGCGCACAAGCCAGATGTATCCTTTTACCGTCTTGTGTTTCTCGTCATGTATGACAGGGATTGTAGTCTCGTCCGATTGTATATAGTCCGTTTGTAATATCAACTCCCAGAGTCGGAAGTATAGTGGCCTTAAAAGATCGGCCACATCTTTGAACCAGTCGTTAACCGTCGATGGCGGGAGATGCACGCCTACTCGCCTGAACCTTTCCAACTGCCTGTGGAACGGGAGGTGGTCCACATACTTGTTTATCATCATTTCAGCCAGCAACGAGGAGGACGCATAGCTCTTGGCGATCGGCATGACCGGTACTGTTCCTGTACGGAACTCGTCCGTGCCTTTCCGCTTGGCCGTATGCCGTATTATTTTCCGGATATAAAACCGTTCAGGTTCATACACGAGGACCTCGGTCACTTCCTCTCCGGGAAGAAGAACCCATTCCTCTTCATTATACCCTTCAGGATAAACATGCTCCTCCCTGCGTTCCAGATTTTCAGGGAGAGGATTACGGACCGGACGCTTTCCTGCCATCTTTTTACGGGCGATGACCGCCTCTCTGGTAGCTTGCAGCTCCTTTTCTGCTTCCGCAGCGGCTTCCGCTTCTTCCGGCAACATGTCAAAACCTTCAAAATCCAGCCATCTGTCTTGTGCGTCAGGTTTGATAAACTTTTCCGCTTTCCGCCCATATAATTGACGTTCCAGATATGCCACCCGTTCTTCCAACTTGCTGATCTTTGCCTCCTTTTTGGCGATAATGGTATCTTTTTCAGACAACTGAAGCTCATAAGCCTCCTTTTCCGCAACCCCAAGAGGCTGCGCGGACACCTTTTCCCTCAACCTGCTGTTCTCCCTGTAAAGGCAGTCGCATTTATACATGAGGTCTTTTATAAGGGCTTCGTTTTCTGTTGACGTATTTGACATAACTGTTTCTAAATATGACACTAAGATACGCAAAATCGGTTAAAGGACAATGCGACATGTGTTATAATTTGTTACAATTGAACGTTACAGGCATATTTCTTTTATGCCGTCTGACCTTGCTGCTGTCTATACCCTGGACCATCATTACAAGATCGCTCCAGAAGGTCTCCACGACTTTGATGCGGCCTTCTTCCGTATCAATAGAAGGTACGTGGAAGTACCCTTGTTCCAATTTCATGTGATATATTACCAGTCCACCATATTCCATGTGGAGGATTTTCATAGAGGCGCAATTCCTTGATATGAAAATGAAAGCGTCTCCATCACGCACATTCTTGCCCATCTGATCTGTCACCAGACCGCTCAAAGTATAAAAACTCTTACGCATATCGGTCGGATAAGGATACAGATAATATCTGTTTGACTCGTTAAGACTGAACATCGGCTGATTAACGGTTAAGGTTTAAAAATATAAGGGTCTGTAAAATCTCTGATGACACGGGACCATTTAACCGCACAGTAACACCATTGGGATATACTATTTCACAGACACTTTGTGGCTGTCCGGAAGAAGGAAAATCAGGAGAAAAAAAAGATGCTGGAGCTGGAGTTTTGCCGGACAGGGCATGACCGCCAGCTCCCATTTTAACCGGTATAAACTTACCTTTGGCTGCGGCATTCGTTTTGGGACCTTTCAGTTTTGCTTTCCAAAAGCTGAAACGTTTACGCTTGATTCCTTCATTAGAGCAAAAATCCTTTATTGTTAAACCGCTTTCTTTATATCGGGCATAAATTTCTTTGAAATCGTCCATTGTCCATTGAACTCTTGTCACCATAATTGTATATTTTTAAATCATGGACAAAGGTATTCAATGAAAGGATTATTTATAGGGGGAGTTCACCGAACACTTACTTTGTTTACAGATATTTGCCAGTGTCTTTTCAGATCGGAGAGCCGTCTTTGCCTTCCCTTTCGTTTGTCCTCGTTGATGCCTTCCACCATGATGACAAGATCACTCCAGGTCATGGGGTACGAGTGGGTTTCAGGATCATAAGCGGGGATTTTAAAAGTTCCTTCCTCAAGCAGTTTCTCGTACATCACCAGACCTCCCGTTTCTGCGTGCAGAAGCTTTATACGGTTTTTCAGCCTGTTGATAAAGATGTACACATCTCCATTCCGGACATCCCCGTTCATTTTTTCCCGGATCAGACCGCTCAAGCTGAACATGCCCTTACACATATCGGTACTGCCGGGGCATAAAAAGTAACGCATGGAGTCGTTCAGGCAAAACATGTTCCACACAGTTTAGTGAGCAGGCTCAAAGCGGCTTTACAACCACCCGTGCCCTTAAATTTCATTTTAATCCCGTTGGGAAGCTCCAGGGATATCTCCGAGTTGTCAGTACATTTACCGGAAGTTTTCTCTGTCTTTTGCGGGCACAAGGCAGGTTTGGACTGGAACGTTGGTGCAGACACATTGTTGTTGTCTATGCTTATCGGAACAAAACCATCCATGCCAGCTGTGGGGACACTTCCAGATTTAAGCTCCTCGTCCGATATATTGAAACGTGAGCGCCAGTCGTAAAACTGGGAACGGTTATATCCTTCATTCGCACAAAAATCCTTTACCGTTAAGTTGCTTTGGCGTTGTCGAAGAAGAATATGGAAAAACTCCTCCCTTGTCATATATTTTGCCATAAATCCTTTTTGCACACAAAGATAAACGGGAAAGGATATTATGACAAGATGTATTTGCTCAACCGCTTACGGATATACGTCGGCTGTTCGCAAAACCACCCGTACTGTGGAGAATGGCTGCCAAACCAAGTTTTCCGAAGGCGGGGCCTGCGGCCTATACGTGGTGCGGGGCACTCAAACAGTCTATTCCAACGTGAAACTGACAGCCGAGAGAGATGCCGACACGGGCGGTCTCGTATGGAAAACTGAAAGTCCGACACCGCTCGCAGGCGGGCTGTTGGACGAACACTATTATTTCTACTATCCCTATCAGGCACGAGCCTCAATACTGGGGCAGGGCGGCTGTTCGCCTTCATCATTACGGTGAACGAGTTAACCGTGCCCGGCTTGTCGGTGCGGAGCGAAACATACACCATCTCCGACAATAAGACCTGCCATATCCTGGAGTCTGTCTGCCCGTGATGTTATCCTCTCATCGAATTCCTGTACTCACTCGGGCTCATTCCATAGTACTTCCTGAACACCTCCCTGAAATATCTGACATCGGAGAACCCCGAGTCATCCGAGATTTCCGTTATCGAACAGTCTTTTTCCCTGAGCAGTTGTGCCGCATATTGCAGCCGCATGGAGCGGATATAGTCAGCCGGGGCATGGCCGGTGAGCGCCTTCAACTTGTTGAAAAATCCGGTGCGACTCATGTTCTGCATGCCACAGAGCATGTCCACACAGAAACCGGGGTTGTCGATATTCTTCATGACGCATTCCCTTACGGAGGCCATGAATTTCCAGTCCCGGGTATTGTGGCAGTCCGGCGGAACCTGTCCGACTCCGTCCTCAAGACCGGCGTATGCCCGTCTGAGCAGTGCCCGGTTTGCCAGTATGTTCCTGATATTCGCCCTGAGCACGTTTATGCTAAACGGTTTGGTGATATAGGCGTCAGCTCCGTTTTCCAGCCCCTCCAGCATGTCCTTCTCATCTCCCAAGGCGGTCAGCAGCATGACCGGGATATGGGATGTCTCAATATCGGATTTGACGGACGCGCAAAGTTCGTCCCCTCCCATTTCAGGCATCATAACGTCCGAAAGTATCAGGTCCGGATTGTATTCTCTCGCCACAAGCAGCGCGTCCCGTCCGTTGGAACAGGTTTGGACCAGGTATTCCTCTTTCAGCAGCCCCTCAAGGTAGGTCCGCAAATCGTCATTGTCCTCCACAATAAGAATACGCTGCCGGTCCCCGCCGGTCATTGTTGGAAGGATCTCACGCATGGGGCCGCAATCCGGTCCCATGCGGGTTTCCCCGGTATCCTGTTTCCTGGGCGAAGCAACGGGGCATGCCTTGTCAAGGCGTCTGCTCCTCATGGGAAAAATAACACATACCATGGTCCCCTTCCCCTCGGTACTGGTAACGCGGACCCTGCCTCCGTGCAGCCTTACCAGCCTATGTACCATCATCAGTCCGACACCGTTTCCCGCCACTTGCAGATTGACGGCATTACTGCCCCTGAAATGGTTCCTGAACAGTTTCTTCCGTTCCTCAGGTGGAATGCCAATCCCCGTGTCTTCCACTTCCACACCCCATACATGCCGGTCCGCGAAGGCACGGACCTGGATACTCCCGCCCCGTGGAGTGTACTTCAGTGCGTTGGACAGTATATTCTTCAATATAGAGTCCATTTTGTCCTTGTCAAACCGGACATTCAGGTAAGGGAAGCCGCTCTCACGGGTGATATCGATGTCCCTGATGGAGGCATATGTGCGGAATGCCTCACAGGTCGTCTCCAGATAACTGTTGAGCTCATATTCCGAGACATGAAGTCTCAAGGTGTAGTTGTCCGTACTCTCGAAATCTATCAGGCTGGTGACCAATCCCAGAAGTCCGTCCACGCTTTTCAGGGCCATCCGTACATTGTCCATCCCCTCCGCCTTCACCATGTCTTTCTCCACCACCTCTTCCAGCGGAGCCTTGATCAGCGTAAGCGGAGTACGGACATCATGGGCAGTATGTATGAAGAAGCACGTCTTTTCGTCTGATATCCTTTTCTGCCTGCGCAACATGGCAACACGAAAAGACACCACCCCAGCCAACACACACAATGACGCATATCCGGCAATGGCCCATGTACCCGCCCACAGCGGCCGGGCGACACTCAGACCGAGGCTTCTTTCCTCATACACCTTGTATTTCTCCTCATTGGAGACGGCACGGATACGCAGGGTGTAGTTGCCTGGGGGCAGGCTCGTGAACTGTATCCGCCCGCTCTGGACCGGATGGCTCCAGCCCTCGTAGAGCCCCTCCAATTTCCATGAATATAGGATGTTCGAGGGATAGTCGTAGTTGATGGAGACAGCTTCCAGGGAGAAGGTATTCTGGTCATATGCAAGTTCCAGCCTGACGGTATTGTCAATATCCTCCCTCAAGGGGGATCCCTTGTCCCCGGGATAGACGGGGCGGTAGGAGATCATGAAATCCCGCAGGAGCATCCGAGAAAAATGCGGGGCGGGTATCCTCATGTCGGAGGGGAACATGACGGCTCCGGTGTTACTCCCGAACACGAAGCTTTCCCCGTGCCGGAAAGTGGATACCCCGGCATTGAGGCATACGCTTGCCAGCCCTTGTTCTGCCGTCCAGTTTCTGAAAGTGCCGCTCTCACGCCGGAACAGGGCCACGCTGTTTTCGGTCCCCAGTAGCAGGGTGCCGTCCGCACGGGGGACAATGGTATGGATGTTATTGGATATCAGGGCGCAGTTCTCGGTCTGGTATTGGCGGACGAACCTGTCCTCCACGCTGTCATAGACGAGAAGTCCCGCCCCGCCGGTGCCGATATACAGGAGCCCGTCCGGTGCCTGGTACAGTGCATAGACATGAACCGCCTCGACTGGAAATGCGATATGTCTGCAGGTCCCCCCGTGCCCGTCAAGCAGGTACAACCCCATGCCGGTACCGATCCACATCCATTCCGGAGCCTTCTCCAGTATGGCGGTGATGGGGCCCGGGACCGGGTACAGGCGTACTGTGCCGTCATGGGGATCGAAACGTTTGAGATTGTGGCAGCCCCCTGTCCATATACATCCTCCAGAATCTTTTCCGATGTCATTGATATACTGGTCTGGACGCCCCTCTGCTGCAAAGGAGGGGGGAAAGTATTCCACCCTCTCGGTTTTCTTTTCGATCCTGTACAGGCCCGAAGCGTACCCGCCGGCGCAGATGACACCCGGCGAGACCTCGCAGAGCGTCAGGAAGATATGGTTCCCGCCATCCTGTATCCCATCGGACCGGCTGAGAAAGGAGCGCCACCGTCCTACCGCAGGCTGCAGCAGGCTGATCCCGTTGCTGGTGGCGAACCACAAGTCGCCTTCGCTGTCTTCGATGACATCGTGCACCTGGTCGTTAACCAGCGACCGGCTGTTGCCTGGTGAGTGCCGGAACCATTCATAGCTCTGGTAGCGGTTATTCCGGATTGTGACTCCGGCGGGGTAGTTGGCAAGCCAGATACGGTCCCCGCCATCCACATAAATGTCATTGATATTGTCTCCGTTCATGCCGTTGTGGCTGGCGTAGTCGGCAGTTATATAGGGTTTGGGCACTAGCGAGTCCATATCCATCCTGTATACCCCCCTTCCGCCCGTGGCTATCAGCAGCTCCCGGTCATTGAGAGGGGTGATCCGGTTGACGGCCACATTCCGCAGCGTACTGCCTGCGGACACTCCGTATACAAGTATGCCTTTCCTGAAGGTTCCCACGAACAGTTTCTTCGAACCGGGGTGGTAGTAGAGTTCGCTGACCGGCGTCCGGATGCTGTCCGTGTCCGCAAGCGCCTCAAGGACACCGTCCCTTTCCCGTACCGGAAAAAGTCCGTTCACGGTACCGATGAAAAGGTTTGTACCGTCCGTCTCGCTGATAGCGGTTATATCACCTCTTAAACGGGAGACCAGCCGCTGCGCAATGCCTGTGCGGGTGTCATAGCGGATGATATGGTCACCCTGACAGAGCCATATGCGGTCCCCACGGTCCATATAGGCGTAACAGAGCATGCCCGTGGCGAAGTCATCCTGAAGACCGGGTATCCTGTATACCATCCGGAAACGGTCATGGAGGGTGTCGTAATGGAAAATACGGCCTTTCCTTCCCACAACCCACAGCGTGTTCTCCGTGTCGGTGTAGAGCCAGTTCAGATTGACTTGCGGGGCCACCTTCAGATTGCCGTCAAGAACAGTGTAATGCCTGATCCGCTTGCCGTCATAACGGTCCATCCCCTCCTGGGTGAGGAACCACATGTATCCCCTCCCGTCTTTTTGGATACGGTAAATCCTCCGGTTACTCAATCCGTCCTCTATTCCCAAGTATTTATATATCTGGGCTCCGCACATGGAGGAAATTCCCAGCATAAGGAATGCGGACAGTATTCTTCCCATATTCCGAACACGTGTCATTCTGATGTAAATTAGACAATAACTGTTGCAAATATATAAAAATATAAATTAATATACAAATTTAAACATAACCTCGGATGTCGGCATCAGGCGGTATGTCCTCAATGTCATGTACCCCGGAAAATAGCTGCATACGGGACCGGCCCATGATATGAACATATTCCGAGAGGCGGTTGTTCAATTGACCCGACGGAATTATGGCTTGCCGGGCTCGGGACTGTCCGCAAGGGTACGTTGGTCCGGTGTGCGGAATACCATCCATACCTCCGATCCGAATTTATATCCGCGGGTGGTACAGGTGCCGGTCGAGGTTTGGCAGCCCCCAATAAAGCGGGCCGAATTGTTTGTAAGCACTCTTACCCTCATGCCCGATTTATAGATAATCTTCCAACAGTAAGAAGTTATAATTCGCATTTAAGAACAATGGCGGGCATTTCTTGTTAATATTATAATCATATAAAAGAGGCGCATCCGTTAGTGCCAGATTTGTTCACCACTTTCATCGTTGCGTATCGTATTGCGAGTTGTCCGTATCAGATGTTTATCCCCTCTTTCTTAAGACTTCCTGAGAACTGCCTGGGAAAGGACGGCTTTCCGCATTGCGACTTCATCCACAGCCCTTGGCGGTATAGCCATGCCTTTCACGGGGACTACGGTTGATTCATGCGACACAGCAGATTCCGGTGCTATAACAGGGTTGCCTACATACTTGTGCCTCTTTTCAGCTTGCTGTCCAGGTCCGAGTTGCGCACTTTACCCGCAGGTTGGACGGTTGTACATAACAATATTGATCTTTTTGGGGGCTAAAAGTCGAATATCCCCTTAAAAACAAGGAGCTGACGCATGTGTACAGCCCCTTATTTTTTTGTATAGCCCGGCCTCCTCTGGCATATTGCCGTTGCTTCCATCTGTAACAAGCAAAATCAGAATCTATATGCGGAACTTTTTGTTCCCGTAGCTGAGAAATTCCTTCGTGGCGTATTTCACACTGAATGGTCCGTAGTCACCGAGAGCCGAATGCGCAATTTGCTTGTCCGGTTCTGTCACATGCTCGACAGGTTCTCCCGTAGTATCAGTATCCTTGTATGACATAAGCTGCATGTTGGCGATGGCTGCCCCGGTAGCCGCCGCACGCAATTTCCTGAACGCATAGGAGAGGATTCCGTCCATCATTGACCAGTACAAGGCGAAGAACGAGGTGCAGGAAAAGGAGGTCCCACAGTTGTAGGAGATAGCCGGGAAGGTATGGAAGAAGGAGGACGAACTGAAACAGTTGAAGTCCGAACTTGCAGCACTCGACCGAAAGATACAGTTGGAGCTTGAGCCGCCTACGCCCGAAGTCGCCGAAAAGGAGAATGACGGACAGGAGGTCAAACCGGATGCGGAAGGTGTACGAAACGTAGCTCCACAACACACCGAAGATGTGCCGCAGATACGCAGCCCGGTGAATGAACGCAGTCCGTCTGGCAATTTTATTGCCGACCATATCATCATCGGGCGGCCGGGATTCAACGTCCGTGACGAGTGCAAACCGAAAGGTATAAAAATGTGAACGAGTGTGCGGATATATATGGCAGGATTGGGAACATACCATTCCTTTTCCTGCCTTTTTCCATCAATATGACATAATGGCAAGGATACCATACAACAAGCCCTCGATTATATCAAAATAGGGTGTTGAAAGTAAATCGTCATGGCAAATCCGCCATATATTCAGTATTTTCGCTAATTTTGCATTCAAAATAGTTAGGCATAATAAAATGGAACCATCTATATACAGTTATTCACTTTGTATTGCGCTACCGTTGATGTTGTTCTTCGGCTTTTATTTTTTGTTGGCTCCAACCCCGGAAAAAGCCATTTTCAATAATTATCTGCGTTCCCGGCGAATTATGGGGGTAGCCATACTGTTACTTGCCGCCAACTATTCGGTACATTTCTTTTTTGGGATCAGGTTCAAGAATACCGATGCCGCCATCCTGATGAACCTGTCCACCTATTTTTTGTGCTACTGGTTGTTCAGTTCGGGCCTCACCACTCTGCTTGACCGCTTTTATATCACCAAATGTCGGTTACGGACGCATATCTGTCTATGGATACTGTTTTCCATCCTTTCCGGCATCGTTCTGCTGTTGTTACCAAAAGGTGGTTTACAGACAACGGTGATGTTTGCCTTGGCCGCATGGTTGGTTATCTATGGGCTGTTCTTGACCCGTAGGCTTCTCCGGGCCTATCACAGGGTCATCCGCATTTTCGATGACACCCGTGCGGACGACATCGGTGCCTATATCAAATGGCTTTCCATTTTCACCTACTGGGCTGTCACATTCGGGGTGGGATGCGGACTGCTGACATTCCTGCCTGATGAATACATCTATATCTGGATTCTGTCATCGGTACCGTTCTACATTTATCTCTTCCTTTGCTATCTGAACTATCTGCTGTTTTACGAACAGGTGGAAAACGCGATGGAGGATGGCATGACTTCTGAAGAGGAAGACCTGTGTGACACCACAAACCGGGAACAGGCACAGAGGCAGGATACTCCTTTTTTCCATGCCGAAATGGCGAAAAAAATCAAAGGTTGGATCGATGCGGACGGTTATATCCGGCCCGGCCTTACCATAAAGGAGCTTTCAGATGTGCTTCATACCAACCGCACCTACCTGTCCGGGTACATCAAAACTACGTATGACATGTCGTTCCGCGATTGGATTACCGGACTTCGTATAGAATATGCGAAACGTCTGCTTGCGCGATATCCGAGGTTGACGATAGCCGACATCTCCGAGAAATCCGGTTTTTTGTCACCAAGCCATTTTATAAGGCTGTTCAAGGAAAATGCAGGCTGTACCCCTGTCAAATGGAGGAAAACAGAGGCGGAATAATACGGTGTGTGGATGGGGAAAATAGACCAAACGACAAAAAAATAGTCTGAACGACAAAACCAAAATGTTCTAAATCACAAAGATGTGCGATTCTGACAATTGAGACATTTTTTATAGGCAAGAATCGGGCTGAATTTAAATCTTTTCGCTTATTTTGTATGTTAAGTCTGGATTGGAAATTTAAAAAGCATATAAAAAATGAGCAAAAGAATCCTATTCTTCATTTTGTTTTCGTGGCTGGCACCGGCAGCTTTTCCGGCTTTTGCGCAGCAGAAAACAGACACAGTTTACACCTTCCGCTTCGTTCCGCAGAAGGACATGTTCTACGTGCCTTGGAATGGCAATGACACGGAACTTGCCCGCCTGTTGGAATGTATCGAAAACAACAAAACCACAATTCTTGACGGCAAGCTGCCGCTACTGGTTGACGGATACTGTAATTCACTGGGCAGTGAAGCCGAGAACCTTGCCACGGCGAAGATCCGTGCCAACCGTGTGAAATCCGAACTGATTATCCGTGCGGAAATAAAAGAGGAGAATTTCATTACCCGCAACCATGCGACTGAGGGTGATTTTGTCACCGTGCGCCTGACGGTACCGGTAAAGGGAACTGCCGCGACGGATGCGGAAGCACGACGCAAGGCGGAAACCGAACGACTGGAAGCCGAGAAGCGTGCCGAACAGGAACGGCTTGCCGAAGAGCAGCGCAAGGCGGAAGAAGCCCGACTTGCCGCTGAAAAGGCAGAAGCCGAGAAAGCCGCTCAACAAAATACACTTGCCGACACGCCGTCGGAAACCAAAATCACAACTGATTATCATCTCTCCCTGCGTGCCAACCTGCTGCGCTGGGCTACCCTGACACCAGATCTTGGCGTGGAATGGCGCATCTGCCCATCGTGGGGCATTGCCGTAAACGGCTCGTGGACTTCATGGACGTGGAGCGACAAGGACCACCGCTATGCACTCTGGGAAGTGGCTCCGGAAGTGCGTTACTATATGGGTGAGAAGAAAGCCTGGTATCTGGGCGCGATGTTCAAGGCCGGACAGTTCAACTACAAGCTCTCCGAAACAGGCAAGCAGGGCGACCTGATGGGTGGCGGCATCACCGCCGGCTATCAGCTGCGGCTGAACAAGGCACTGGCTCTTGATTTCAACCTCGGTTTGGGCTACCTGAATGCCGATTTCGAAAAATATGAAGTCATCGACGGTGTACGTGTACGCCGCGGCAACGAGACAAAAGATTGGTGTGGTCCCATCAATGCCGGTGTGACATTGGTATGGAAGTTATTCTAATACGGAGGAATAGAATATGAAAGCAAGACAATATATAAATATGATGGGAATGGCAGCCGCCGTGCTGCTCTCTTCCTGCGTGAAGGACACGCTTTATGACACGCCGCATCCCGACTACGGGAAGATTGCGGTGACAGCCGACTGGTCGGCCCGCGGTGAAGGTATCGACATACCTGCCACATGGACGGTCACCATGGGTGACTATACGGGTACGGAGACTTCCGCCACCCATACCCCCGACCATCTGTTTGCTCCGGGCAGCTACACCCTTGCGGTGTGGAACCCGGCTGAAGGAATCACGGTGAACGGCACCACAGCCACCATTGCCGCAGCCACGGGAACCCGGGCAGGCACGGATACCTTTGTGAACAATGCCCCGGGATGGTTCTTCACCTATACGGAACAGGTGACCATCGAGAAAGACAAGGACTATCCGCTGACCGCCGCAATGAAGCAGCAGGTACGCGAACTGACGCTTGTCGTCGAACCTACTGGTGATGCCGCCGGACGCATCACGGAGATTGTTGCCCATCTGACGGGTGCAGCCCGAACACTCAATTTCGCTACTGATACCTACGGAGCCGCTTCGAACGTCGTGCTGCCCTTCACCAAGATTACCGAAGGTGACGATGCTGGCAAGTGGAAAGCCACGGTGCGGCTACTGGGTGTGACAGGCACGGAACAACTGCTGACGGGTGAAATCCGCTATGCTGACGGCAACCCGACCCCCACCACGCTGAAAAGCGACCTCACGGAAGCCCTCAAGGAGTTCAACACCGGAAAGGGCGCATCGCTGACCCTCGGCGGAACGCTGGTTGAGACTCCCGAAGGCATGGAAGTGGACGGAGCCGAAATCAACGGCTGGGAAGAAGTGAAAGGTGATGATGTAAATGCCGATTTGTAACTAATATAATGACAGATATAATGAAGACAAGATTTTTTGCACTTGCGACGCTCGTCCTCGCACTGGCAGCCTGCAACAACGACAACGAGAACCTGAACGGTGACCCAGTGGCCGCCCAGTTTACCGCCGACATCGCCCTCGCCACCCGCGCCAGCGGAACCACCTGGGATAACGGCGACCGTATCGGCATCACCGACATCGGCAACGACACCCAGTACGGCAACGTGCCTTTCATCCTGAAAAATGGGAAATTTGAGGCAGAAAAAAAGGTCATCTATATCGAAGATACAAAGCCCCATACTTTCCGCGCCTACTATCCGTACAACGCGGCGGGAGGTATCCTCGCAGCCACGACCGATGCCACGGCGCAGCAGAACCAGTCTTCCATTGACTTCCTCTTTGCCACAGGAGCCACGGGAGACAAAAACAGTCCGGTAGTGAGCTTCACCAACAAAACCGGCAAAGGCGGTGAAGACAACTCCTTCCACCACCGCATGAGCCAGATAACCCTTACCCTCGAGGCGGGCGACGGCGTGGATTTCAGCGTGGTCAAGCCTGAACGTTACACGCTGGACGCATTGATACTCACCGGTACGTTCAACACGGCCGACGGTATTGCCACCGCAGACGACGGGGCACAAGCCGAATCGCTGGCCATGGATCTGACAGACGGCAATCTCACGTCATCGGTCATCCTTTTCCCGCAGACAGCTACATCCCTGCCGTTGGTTGTGAATTACAAAGGTCAGGAATATCATGCCACACTCACCGTGCCCGAAGGCGCACTGCAGGCGGGCAAAAACTACACCTATACCGTCAAGGTACGCAACAAAGTCCTTGAAGTCAGCGAAGCCACCATTGCAAAGTGGAACGATATAGACGGCGGAGAAGTGGGCGCAGACCTGTAAAACATTAATAATTAAGAATTAAGAATGAAGAATTATGAGACATAGATTATTTATCCCCGCAGCCACCGCGCTACTATTCGCCCTCGCTGCCTGCACGCAGGACGAATTGACCGACGACAACCGTCTGCCCGAAGGTGAATACCCCGTATTCATCCGTGCCACTGGACTGTCCGTAGAGGCAACGCCGCAGGCAGCCCCATCAACCCGCGCCACCGTGGACGGCGACTGGCAGGGCGTACAGACTGTGGCACTCAAGATGGGCGACGCTGTAAAGGAATACACCGTAACGGCTTCTACCGATTTCAAGAGTGCCACGCTCTCACGCGAGAACGCCCCACACTACTGGACCAGCCGCGACCCGATTACCGTATCGGCATGGTGGCCCTTCAATAATGCTGACATCACCCAGATGCCTGCCGTGAAGGTGGCTGAAGACCAGAGCCAATTGGCTGACTTCCAGAACAGCGACTTCATCTCTGCCGAAAACCAGACGGTGAAATTTGACGACCCGACACTTGAATTTACCCACCGCACGGCACGCGTGGCAATCGATCTGAAGCCCGGCACGGGATTCACGAGCGTCGCCGGTGCCACGGTGAGCCTCGTAAGCCTGTCTGCCGATAACGGCAACCCGACCGCCATCAAGACCTACAACGCAAGCGGCAACACCTACGAGGCACTGACCGCTCCGCAGACCGTTGTGGCAGGCAAGCCGTTCATCAGGGTGGAACTCGGCAGCGGCACTTTCTACTTCCGTCCGCAGAACAACGTCGTGCTGGCAGCAGGCAGTCGCTATAAATATACCGTTAAGGTGAACGCCACTGGCTTGACGTTAGAGGGCTGCACTATCGGTGACTGGGCTGACGGAGGCGGCGAGAGCGGTGAGGCTGAGGATTTGGGTTATTCTATACAGAACGACGGCAGTTACACGGTCTATAACGCAGACGGCCTGCTGGCATGGAACAAAGCCGTACAAAAAGATGAATCGATAAATTGCACCCTCACCGCCGACATCGACCTGACGGGTAGGGAATGGACACGGATAGGCACATGGCCAGGTTACTCCGGCATCTTTAATGGGCAGGGACACCGCATTACGGGATTAAACTTTTCAGCAGCGACTACTGAACTTTTTGGGTTATTAAATGAACGTGGTGTGATAAAGAACTTACAACTCATAGATGTGAATCTGTATGGCAATAGTGGATCAGCAGCTGGAATAGTGGAGCAAAATAATGGCCAAATCATTGCCTGCTCTGTGACGGGAAAAATTTCTGCATATGGTAGAACTTGTGGTATAGCCGATTTAAATTATGGCAGAATCACCGCTTGCTGGTTCGACGGCACATTGAAAGAGTATGAATCCGGAGCTATAGTGCGTTATAACTACAAAATTATAACTTCCTGTTATTGGGGAGGCAATGTCGGGCAAGGAGTATTCCATGATCATGGAGAAAAGGTAGATGCCACGAAGGTGGACGGCGCGACAGTGAAATGGCAGACAGCCGTCGACGGCATGAACACCGCCCTCACCGCTGGCGACTACCAGTGGGTACTCGGCACCGACGGTCTGCCCGTATTGCAAAAGAAACAATAACGAACCCTAAACAACACGCATCATGAAACGAACAATCATCCATACATCTGCAGCCATAGCCCTGCTGCTCGGCATTGCCGCCTGCACGCAGGACGAAGCGGGCTTCCTGCAGGAAGGGGCGGAAGGCACACCCATCGTCTTTACCGCCACGGGGCTGAACCCCGCTGCGACAGCCATCGCCAATACCCGTTCCACCGTGGACGGCGACTGGGAGGGTGTGCAGAGCGTGGCAGTCCTGATGGACGGCACGGTGAAGGCATACGACGTGACGCTCACCACCGCCGACCCCGCCAGCGCCACGCTGACCTCCACCGACCCGCACTACTGGACCAACCGCAAAGACATCACCGTCACAGCGTGGTGGCCCTACACCGCTGGCGAGACAACCCCTTCTGCTGTGAAGGTAAAAGCCAACCAAAGTGCCCGGAAAGACTTCGAGGGCAGCGACCTCATCGTAGCCGACGGACAGACGGTGACCTATGGTAGCCCCACGCTCCGCTTCACCCACCGCACGGCGCGGGTAACCATCGTTCTGACGGACTACACCGAGGGGCTGGCATCTGTGCGGCTGACGGGTCTCTCCACCGAAGGCGGCAACCCGGCCGAAATCACCCCGTATGACAAGGGTAGCAACACCTACACCGCCCTCGTAGCCCCACAAAGTGTGGTAGCTGGCACGGCCTTCATTACCTGCACCTTCACTAACGGCAAGACCTTCGTCTATAAGATGAAGAATGCTACCGACTGGCAGGCGGGCGGTGAATATACCTACACAGTCTCCCTCACTGCGGCAAAAGACCCGGGATATACCATAGAGGGCAACGGCAGCTACACCGTGACATCCGCCGATGGCCTGATGCATGTAGCCGATTTAGTGAACGGAGGTAAGACCGACATTAACATTACCCTCGACAAAAACATTGACTTGACGGGCAAAGGCTGGACGCCGATAGGCACAAGCTTCGATAACTCATACAAAGGCACTTTCGACGGCGGCGGCCATACCATCACGGGGCTGGCCGTTACGACAAATGACCAATTTGTGGGTCTGTTCGGCTATCTCAATAGAGCTGGTACGGTGAAGAACGTGGTGATGGAAGGCATACAGATAACAAGCAATCACGGGTCGAGCCAGGCCGGTGGCGTGGTAGGATTTAGCCGGGGCACTATTGAAAACTGCTCGGTGTCGGGCAGCGTCAGCGGCACGGTGTACGTCGGCGGTGTGGTGGGGGCTCAATGGGGCGGTTCCATCACCGGATGCAGTTCCTCGGCCACAGTGAAGGGAACGGTCGATGTCGGCGGCGTGGCAGGTCAGACGAATTCGAATGCCACCATGACCGCTTGCTATGCCACGGGCAACGTGACCTTAGAAATAGCCCCCATAAATAATATCGATGTCGGCGGTGCGGTGGGATTCAACGGAGGAAGCCGCATCCTTGCCTGCTATGCCACGGGCAACGTAACCAGTACAGGTAGTAGCACCGTCAATGTGTATATCGGCGGCTTTTGTGGATATAACGCCTGCTACTGGAAGAATAATAAGGAACAAGGCATCGGCTACAATAAGGTAGGCACCGACACCGAAGTCACGAAGGTAGACGGCACTGACGTTACCTGGCAGAAAGCCGTCGATGCCATGAACACCGCCTTGCAGAACGCAGGTTCAGAGTGGCGTTACGAACTCACCGGAGCATTGCCCACCTTGAGGAAGCAGTAAACGTCGGGCGGAAAAAGTTCCGCCCGCAACGGAAAGAACCGAAGTATAACCCCAATAAAGAAAGGAGGACGTGATGGAACACACGGAGAATCCACCATATAGGTTTTGACATCAAGGCATTGTCAATAATAATATAGACTCCAGTGTAAATATGGAAGCTGTAAGCCGGACATTGTCAAGATTGGTGCTCATTAAAGACAACAAATCAAGTAATTAAATTAAAAACATGGGACTTTTTCACAGAGGCAAGAAAAATAATGACGATGAGCCGGACAGTGTTCAAACCAATTCATTCTCTGATATTATGAATGGTTTGCAATACTCCGTAAACTGTGCACAAGATACATTGCAGAATCATCAGATACAAAATCTGACCAGACTTTTTGAAGGAACAAATGCAAATAACGCAAATACGTTCCAATCGAAAAAAAATCATGGTTGGAGACAAGACTATTGATATTCCACTTATAGCCTTGATATCCCATCATTATCTTGCAATGGATAATGTGCAGATAAAGTTCAAGGCGAAGGTCGGAAGCGTGGAATCACAGATCCCGGAAAACAACTTGCTGTTATCCAGTCTGCACAGAGCCAATCTCCAGATGCAGATGAGCAACATAAAACCGGATGCGGATGATGTCATGGAGGTTTGCGTCAATTTTAAGGTTCAGGAGACTCCGGAGAGCATTACTGATATACACATGGCCGGGCAACGTGCGTGAGCTTCGGCAGAAGATAATGGGAGCCGTATTACAGGCGCAGGAAGGTGTGGTCACGAAAGAGCATCTGGAACTTGCCGTGACGAAACTGACCTCACCTGTCAGCTTCGCCCTGCGCAATGACGCGGAGGATAAGGAGCGGATATTGCGTGCGTTAAAACAGACAAACGGCAACCGGAGTGCCGCTGCCGAACTGCTTGGAATAAGCAGAACAACTCTATATGGCAAACTTGAAGAATATGGATTGAAATATAAATTCAGGCAACCATAGCCGATTTTGTTGAATTTGACTATCTGCAAAGGTTTGTTATTCAAAAAATAATATTACCTTTGCATTTAGGAAAAGCGTTCTTTTGAATTACTGCAAAACGAGGTAAAACACAGAATTTCGCTGGTTTCTAAATCGTTACCTATTAAGCCGAGATATTTTGTAAGCTATTGAATTTTAGCAAGAAAGGAAATCCTTTATGTCTTCCCACGTGCGGGCTGAGCCGTACGCTGCATTCCGCCTTCTTACCGATGTATTTCAGGCTTCCTTCCATACTGCTAAGACTTTTTACAGGAAATACCTTGTCCGGAGAATCCTTACCTTCGTTTACACCTTTATACCTTTCTATCAGTTCCACGGCAATGGGAAGCAGCCTGACCACATAAGCGGCTTTAGTCTTTACCCTGTTCCCTATCAGCCAGGTTCCTCCGTCCGGATCCGTGTGTACATTCTTATAAGTAAGCTCTTTCAGATCCGCATACGCCAGACCGCTGAAGCACATGAAAACGAATATGTCACGGATGGCCTGTTGACGCTTCTGGGCTAATTTGACATGGATCACCCGCTGAATATCCTCCTCCGAGAGAAAAGGCCGTTTTTTGTATTCCGGCCTGCATTCGAATTTCTTGAACGGATGCTTGCGGATCCAACCTTCATCCATAGCCAGATACATCAGCCATTTGAGCGTATTGACACGTTCGAAGGCCGTGGACTTGGCCAGTCCGCGTACCGACAACATCCAGTTATAGTAGTTTTTTATAAAATCCGCATCCAGTGATGCCAGCGGGACATCTTCCGTTCCCAATTTGTCTTTCAGGTAACATAAAAGACATTTGTGGTCGTAAACCAGACCCACGTAGGTGCTTTTAGATTTTGTCTTCCCTATTTGGTTCCTGTAATCCTGGAGTTTCAGGTTGAAGATTTCCATTAATGAATGGACTTCTTCCCCAAGACCGGTATAACGGTCATAGACTTTCCTGGCCGTGATGAAAGTATCATGATCACAAATATACTGGTAATGCTTGTTGATCTGTGCCTTGATATTGTCCAGTTCCCGGTTTAGCCGTCTGGCCTCTTCGGACTTGCCCCTGGCACAGTTTCCTTTGGCATCCCATAAGGACAGGGATACGTCGCGCTTGCAACTGAAGCTGGCTGTCGTGCCATTGACAGTTATGCGTCCCATGACCGGAACACGACCGTTCTTGATTGCCTGGTTCTTGGTGTAAAATAATACTTTAAAGGTACTTCTCATGACTCAATTATTTTTGTTACAAAATTAATAATCATTGAGTTACATGAGGTTATGAAGAATAATGCAAACCGATGAAAAATAACCCTCCGAAACTGTGGGAAAAGCACATTGGACGAGGTAACGATTAGGTAACGGAACTCCCGACCAAATGTGCTTTTTCTTGCATCGTTTTTCAAAAGACAATAAAATCAATCCTTATTATTCTTCTGATTGCGAGCTGGATTGCATTTTTATGTTACCTTTGCTAAAAATCACCGCTTGTGATATAAGAAACATTGTCCGGTCCTCCTGTCAGTACAGCGCTTACTGTTCAATTGACTTTGTATATAGGCGATGCAGTAGGGCAGAAAGTATTTTCTACTCTCACTGTGGATGCAAAAGGAGTAGGTACTAATATTAACCGGGCATATATCAATGCTTTCCGTGCAATAAATGGCAATAATGTGAAAATACAAGAATTTATACGCGAAGGGAAAGAAAAAATTATCTCTTGGTATAATAGTAATTACAGGCAAATATTGGTAAAAGCGCAAAAAAGTGCTTCTATGCATGAGTATGATGCTGCATTGTATTATGTTACCTCTATTCCGGAATGTTGTGCCGGCTATGAGGAAGCTAGTAAACTGATAGACACTTATTATACTCAATATGTGAATTATAATTGTCAATTGATTATGCAATACGCCAGATCCGAATGGGCGAAGTCGCCCGATGCGGAAGGTGCTTCAAAAGCTTTGGACTGGTTGGTTTTCATTGAACCGGGAAGCAGTTGTGAAGGTGAAGCTAAAGCTTTGTATAATGAAGTAAAGCAAAAGGTGACCAGTGATTGGGATTTTGAGAATCGTGAGAAATATAAGGATGAAGCGGGGCTGAAAAAGCAGAGGATAGAAGCTGCCAGAGCTATAGGTGTAGCATTTGGTAATGGGCAGCAACCGGTTACTACTAATATTACTTGGCTCCATTAATTCAAGTTCAAATGATTTTAAATAGAGAGAATATGAGAAATAAAAAAGTTATCCTAATTCTATGTTTGCTGGTGCTGGTCAGTGGCTCTGTGCAAGCTCAGAGGTTGAAGGCCGTGCAGAATGAAAAGGGGCGTTATGGCTTTATGACGGAAGACGGGACGGTAGTGATAAAATATAAATATGATGAAGCTACTCCCTTTAAAGACGGTATCGCTAAAATAGGAAAAGATGGAAAATACAGTCTGATTAATGAAGATGGTGAAATCATTACAAAACGGAAATATACATATATCGGTGAATTTTATAACGGGGTTTGCCCCGTCGCTGAAGGTGGAAATACTAAAAAAGGAGTAATGCTAACCACGGGTGGGCTCATAGGCAATAAAGCTAGTAGCAATACAGGTGAAAAATGGGGGTTGATTGATAAGACAGGTAAGGAAATCCTGAAAACCGATTATGAAGCAATGGGAGATTTGAATAAGAAACTGATATATGTCTTGAAAGGCAAGAAGTTCGGGTTCATTGATTCAGCTGGCAATATCATAGTGAAGCCTACTTATAATTTTATTGGCAGTTTCAATAACCAAGGAATCTGTTGGGTTAATATCGGTGGCAAATACGATAAAAAGAACAACATGGTGTCTAAAGGTAAATTCGGGTTAATCAATGAAAATGGGCGGGAAATAATTCCTGCCAAGTATGAAGATGTGGGCAATTTCCCTGTTTTGCGAGATAAGAAAACCGGAGCTTTGCTTGATGAGGCTGCCTTTTATACCAAGGCAGACCAGTCTGCATTTCCGGCTACCAAGCAGGAAATACAGAGCTTGCTGCTTCCCAAACCTCATGCCGCTGAGTCCCAGTTGCCTTCATCGAGGGTCGATTATTTTTATTTCATTAATAAGAAATCCCAAGGGTTGGTAGATATCCATGGAAATACTATTATTCCTTTAACTGCCAATCAGGCTATTCTTCCTCCTTCAGACAATATGCTTAGGCTTGCTAAAGTGGAAAAGAAGCAGATAGCTAAAGCTTATTATGATTTGGATGCTGAAGTGATGGTCAGAATATCTTCTTCAGAAAAGGGAAAGTTTGGAGCTTTCAGCCATAATTTAGCTCCGGTTTCATTGGATGATGAATTGTATTTCATAGATAAAAAGGGGAACAAGGTGATTGGTGGCCTGTCAAAGGCTTTCCTGAGTAATGAAGGATACCGGGTGGTACAAAAGGGATCGGCTTTTGGCGCTATTGATTCTACAGGGGCGGTTGTTATTCCTATTGAATATACCAATTCGCTTACCAGCGTGAACAATGGACGTTTGGGAGTACAAAAAAATGCTTCTTGGTTTTATGTGGATATGAAAGGACAAATCGTATCCGATAAGTATGACCGTATAGGCAATTTTCATCAGGGGTATGCATCCGTATGCCTGAACAAATTATGGGGGGCTATTGATTTGCAGAACCGGGTTGTCGTTCCTTTAGAGTGGCAAGGTGTAGCTCCTATAGTCGATCCGAAATTGATATGGGTGAAAAAGGATAACCTGTATTATCTTTATGATGGGGTGCAAAAGTCTGTTCGTCTGAAGCAGGGATTTGCCAATGCGTCCAACTTTGATAATGAGATGGCTTATGTGATGTCTGATGGAAAGTGGGGGATTATTGATCCGGATGGCAAGGTACTGGTGCCTTGCTTGTTCGAGAAAGAAGAGGATATGGTCTTGGCCAAACAATATATGTTAGCGGAAGACAAGAAGAACTTGACCGAAGTAGAGGCTCTTCGAGTGATTGCACGTTTTGACCCGGATACAAATATGTTTAAGATAACCTCTGTCATTCCGGATAAACATTGGGATTATTAATTATTGAATGTTTGAAAAATGAAAAGATTCATTATAATACAGCTGTTGGCGGTGGTATTCGCCGCTCAAATTCAAGCCCAGGGAGACGGCGAAATAAAATATCGCCGCAGTTCTCTTTATAGCATGATGATCAATCACGAAGGAAGAGAATTTGGTGATGAAATAAAGGATGTTTTTCTCAAAATTCCTGTTCCTGATAAATACAATAACCATGATTTAAGTGTAAAAGTAATCTATACTTCTGAAAAGAAATTGGATAAAAACCATGAGGAGATAGATGAATTTATCAGAAACAATGGTATTGCCAGCCGTATGGTAGGACGCTGGTTTAACCGTGATTACATGACAGGGATCTGTGATGTGGAACTGGTGAAAGAACGAGGGCTGTATAACGCTTCCGAACTGGACAAGGCTCTGGCATCCAAGACTCAACGCGGAAACGCTCTGCTGGAAGATGCCGGTGAGGACTTGATTGGAAATACTTTTCTTATTGTGAATGACATTCGCTATATTGACCGTTCAAAAGGTTCAAGTGTGTGGGGAGGAATTGTCAAAGGACTGGGTGCGGCAGCGGCTATTTACACCGGTGAGACATCCTATATGGATTTAGGTAATTCTACGGGAGATATGGTTGCATCCTATAAGGGGTTTAAAGTAAATATTGATACTTATCTCTATCAACTGGTTTGGGATGAAGAAACTGCAACAAAATTCTATACTCAATATTATACTGATAAGGATAATAAGGAGAAGGTGAATGCTTTCAATAATAACCGTAAGATGTTCAAGTTGAAGTATGTGGGCAGCCAGCATAGTGATGGAAGTAACACTTCCTTTTTGGGTATTAACTTGGATGAGCCCCAGCAAATGGTGCGAAAGGCATGCCAACGTGCCATTGATGAAAATATAGCGAGTCTGCAAAAGAATTTTGACCAGTTCAAAGTGAATACTCCCTTAATCAGTGTTTCTCCCCTGAAAGCTTATATTGGCTTGAAAGAGGGAGTCACTGAAAAGTCTAAATTTGAAGTGCTGGAAGCTGAATTGAGCAAAGAAGGCAAAATGACTTATAAGCGTGTAGGAGTGATTCAGCCTAAGGAAAATCTGATTTGGGATAATCGCTATATGGCTTCCGAGGAACAGGCTTATGGTTCGGACTTTGGTTTTACCACTTTCCGAAAAGTATCGGGTGGCGATTTTTATCCGGGAATGTTGATTCGTGAAATAAAATAAGTGTTTAAGTTAGCCGGCTTCGTCAACAGAAGTGAAAATAGGTTACTTGCCAAAAAGATTTGTTGATATGGCTGAATAGTGAAACATAAAACAAACAGGCGTTTATTCTTTGGAAATGAACGCCTGTTTGTTTATGTTTTAAATGGTTCTATACTGCCAGCTTGGAGAGGTGTGAAAAGTAGAACTGTTTTTTTGATGGCTCTTCCAATTTCATATCATATAGAGCTGGAATGTGAAGCTTAATTTACAAATTTTCAAGCTTGTCTTATTGGCATAATTTATTTATTGTATATATAGTCGTTAATTTTAGCTGCTTGGTATCTGCTTTAGTGTGTTTAGTGTAAATCTTGACAAATGATGGTTTTTTGAATATAAAAGTTGCAATACATTTGCAAATGTAAACTTATAGAGTCAATTGTTACGAAGTATGGAAAAGACAATTATTGCAGCACTTTTAATGCTGATTTCGTTAATATCGTATGCACAGGGTTTAATGTGGACTGCGAAGGCTGAACTCAATATGAGCAGCATGTCTAACGTAGAGGAATCTAAAATGCATCCAGGTTTCTATGCAGGAATGGGAGCTGGGTATGTTATTGATGAAACTTGGTCTGTCCGTCCTTCTTTATTGTTCGCTATGAAAGGAGTGAAACAAGATTACAAATTTTAATAAAAATACTGCATTATGAAGAAACTGTTTTTTATCATGGCTATGTCCGTATGTGCATTCACGGCACAAGCACAAACTACTTCCGGTATTCGTGTGGGGTTAAATATGACCAGTGCTACAGGGAAGTATAATGATCTTATGGCAGATCAAGATTATAATAATAAAAGCTATATGGGTTACAGTATCCATTATTTTATAGATGTTCCTGTGATTGGAAACTTCAGTATTCAGCCTGCTGTTGGACTTTCTATGAAAGGTATCACTTATGAGTACGATAAATTTACCACTAAAAAGTCGCATCGGCTCGATTTGGATTCTTATAAGAAATATGATGTGACGGAATCTCGCGGCACTAGTGTCACTCAAAAACATAATCTGGGATATTTGGACGTTCCTATTTTATTTGCTTATGCTTTACCTTTGTCAGAATCGTTTAGGGTTCAGTTGGGAGTGGGGCCTTACTTCTCTTATGGGTTGTTTGGTAAGTTTAAATATGAGTCGGATAAATATTTGACAGTATCCCCCGACAAATATGGAGAAAATAAACATACCATAACCAAAGATGATTATCCCTCCTTTGGCAAGAATGATGATGCGGACGATCCTAAAGGTAATATTAACCGTTTTGATTGGGGAATTGCCGTACAGGGCAGCATTTATTGGAAACGCTTGTTTTTGAATGTCGCTTATCAAAAAGGTTTGAAATCGGCTAATATTACTGACGAGAAGAATGAAGGGAAAGATAAATTGGCCCTTTCCAATTTGTCGTTAGGGTTAGGCTTTATATTTTAAGTTGTGAACAGGCTGAGGAACTGTTGGAAAATAGAAGAATAGAGAGGTATCAGAAATTTGATGAAACTTGTGCACCCTTTCTTGCCGAAATGAAGAATCTGTCGGATGTAAATGGAGGTTCACTTGGAAACGTATGTGTAGAAACCCGTTTCCGGTCACAGTTCCGTATCGTTCCGAAAGCCTTTATTCTTTTCGGAAAAGACAAGGACGTTTACAAAAAAGATGAAGACGTCTGATAAAAAGAACAAGACGTTTCATTCCAAAGATCTATATCTTTCAATCTTTAGTTTAAGTCTTTCCGGCTCTACCGGTTTATCCTTCTCCTCCGAAAGGGAAGGATGCTGGATGTAACGGCAAAACTTGGTAAAGGATTTCGTGGAACTTGCTGCAAGATCCGACAGAACTTGTATCAAGATTCTAAATACTTTGGCAAGGAAAGTCGCAGTTTCGAGGCTGTACAAGCTTACCGTGTTTATTGCACAAGCCTGCTTTGTCCACCGGACAGGGCAGGCTTGTACCATGGAACAAGGTGGATAAAGTGGTGGCTGCAGGCATTTTTCTTGCATAAAATAATGTATTGCCATCACCTCTCACTCCCTATTCATAGGGAGTACAGGGAAAAGGTGACAGCAGTGGCAACAGAATTATAAAACTCTGTTGTAGGAAAGTGGGGCAATTGGAAACGACTCCTCTGTACAACACACGTTATCTTTTATTTTCTTTTTCCGGATAATGAGGTCCATAAAGCATGGTTTTCTCCTTGACCACCAATCGGCCGTCCTTCACGAACTCTTCACCGCGTTCACTTAAATGGCGAATCATTTCATTACGCATTTCCGTCAGCTGTTTCCTGTATTTTTTGTCATTGACGGCATTGTGCAATTCCTGAGGGTCTTGGGTCAAGTCGAATAACTCTTCGGTACCGGTATGGATACGCCATATATATTTTATTTTGCCGTCAGTCAGTGCACACCAATAGTTATCATCACTGTAACAGGTGGCATGCTCCAGATCCAGATACTTGCGCCAGTTTGTTTCCATGCCTTTGGCAAGCGGCAACAAGGAACGGCCGTCCATGTCAGTGGGGATGGTCACATCGGCTGCATCGAGGAAAGTGGGAAGAATATCACGCAACTCTACGGGAGCGTCTGTTTTTCCCGGTGTAACGTGGTTGGCAGAAGGCCATTTCACGATGTATGGCACATGAGTGGAGCCCTCGTATGGATAGGTCTTTCTCCAGTGATAATGGTCGCCCATCATATCGCCATGATCGGAAACGAAAACGATTAATGCGTCATTATACATATCCTTTTCTTTCAATGTTTGGATAATTCTGCCTATCTGTTCGTCAATGAAAGTGATGTTGGCATAATAATGACGTCTGGAATTGCGTGCATATTCATTGCCAAAATTACCGTATGGAGCGTCTTGTGCCGTTTCTTCAGGATTTAGTTTCTTGGCGTATTTGCCACACCAGTCTCCGATGGCAGGATCGGGTATTAGGGCATCCTTATACATGTCCAGATATCTTTGTGGTGGATCATACGGACTGTGCGGACGGGCAAAAGAAACTTTCAGAAATAACGGTTTGTTGGTCGGATCGTAGTTGCTGATAAGTTCACAGGCCATTTCTCCTGTCCAATAGGTAGGATGGAGGTTTTCGGGCAATTTATAGATACTTGCCGTATGGTCGTTCCAGCCTATGCCGGTGGCGTCAGGATTCTTTCCGGGGGCTTTTGTTTGGAACCATTGGCGGTAATCACTGGTGAAATTCTCGTCCTCCACGCGTCCGCTTTCATCTAGCAGAGTGCCTTCGAAACCATGTTTTATCCGTTGGGGATGCCAGTGCATTTTCCCGATTCCAAAAGTATAATAACCAGCGTCTTTTAGCATCTGTGGCATTTCGTATTTATATTCGGGAGATACTTTTCCATATCCCAACAAGCCATGATGCCAAGGAGAAAGTCCGGTCAGCAGACCTGCACGTGCCGGAGTGCTGCTTGGACAAGAAGAATAACCATTCATAAATAATGTTCCCTCGGCAGCTAGTGCGTCCAGGTTAGGGGAGATAACCGCATCGTTCCCCATACAGCCTATGGCATCAGCTCGCTGTTGGTCGGTCATTATCAGTATGATATGAGGATGTTTTTGTGCGTATGCAAAAGAGGAGCACACTCCGGCTGTGACAGCCAATGTGTATTTCAGGTTGATTAGAATATTCATGTTTATAGGTTTTTCATAATGTTATGTGCAAAGGTAGGAAATTTTTGGTAACCTTAAGCCATAAATGGTGATGGTTACAGTAGAAATACTTGAAATTGAAGTCTTGTTTTGTACATACGTATGGGTGACCTCATATATACTAATGGTAGAAAAGGCTATAAAAAAAGGCTTGTTCCATACAGAACAAGCCTTTTTTTATATGCATGTATCAGAGATTATTCACCCCAATTCATTGCTTCCATACGTTTGTAAGAAGCATAACGTTTCTTGGCCATTTCTTCGCAAGCAGCAAATAGATCTGCTGCTTCAGCAGGATACTGTTTCATTACAGAAGCAAAACGAACTTCGTTCTTCAAGAAATCCTGGAAACCTTCCCATTTCGGTTCTTTAGAGTCAAGCATGAATGGATTCTTGCCTTCTTCTTCCAAAGCGGGGTTGAAACGCCACAAGTGCCAGTAACCGCATTCTACAGCCTTAGCCTCTTCAGCCTGGCTCTTACCCATACCTGCCTTCAAACCGTGGTTGATACACGGAGCGTAAGCGATAACCAATGACGGACCGGGGTAAGCTTCTGCTTCACGAATAGCTTTCAAAGTCTGAGCTTGGTCAGCACCCATAGCAATCTGGGCAACATATACATAACCGTAAGTAGTAGCGATCATACCAAGGTCTTTCTTACGTACACGCTTACCTGAAGCGGCAAACTTAGCGATAGCACCCAGCGGAGTAGCCTTAGATGACTGACCACCGGTATTAGAGTAAACTTCAGTATCCAATACCAAAATATTTACATCTTCACCGGAAGCAATCACGTGGTCCAAACCACCGTAACCGATATCGTAAGAAGCACCGTCACCACCGATAATCCATTGGCTCTTCTTAACCAAATAGTTCTTGAATTCTGCAATGGTAGCGCAGTTCTTACATTTATCTTTAGCAGCTTCCACCATTGGAATGATCTTTTCGGCAGCAGCTTTGCTCTTGTCTGCATCGTCCTTACCGTCAATCCATTCCTGGAATGCTTCTTTGTATTCTGCCGGACAAGTATCACTGGCGATAGCATCCTTCATAGCAGCTTCGATACGTGCACGAAGTTTCTTGTCAGCCAAAGTCATACCTAAACCGAATTCGCAGAAATCTTCGAACAATGAGTTAGCCCAAGCAGGACCTTGACCCTTTTCGTTCTTAGTATAAGGAGTTGAAGGAACAGAACCGGAGTAGATAGAAGAACATCCGGTAGCGTTAGCAACCATTTCACGGTCACCGAATAACTGGGAAATCAGTTTCACATACGGAGTTTCACCACAACCTGAACAAGCTCCAGAGAATTCAAACAACGGAGTAGCGAACTGAGAGTTCTTCACATTGGCTTTGATATCTACCAAATGTTGTTTGCTCTTCACGTTCTTAGCGCAGTATTCCCAATTGGCTGCTTGAGACAACTGGCTTTCCAAATGTTTCATTGTAAGAGCCTTGCCTCCCTTCTTCGGATTGCCCGGACAAACATCGGCACAGTTACCACAACCCAGACAGTCAAGCACGTCAACCTGGATACGGAATGTCATTCCGTCAAATTGTTTACCTACAGCTTTCAATGTCTCGAAGTCTGCACCCTTCTGTTCTTCAGCGTCAAGAACGAACGGACGGATGGAAGCATGAGGACAAACATATGCACACTTGTTACACTGGATACAGTTTTCAGCATTCCATTCAGGTACGAATGCAGCTACACCACGTTTTTCGTATTGAGCAGTACCTTGTTCCCAAGTACCGTCTTCGATGCCTTTGAATGCAGATACCGGCAACAAGTCACCATCCTGAGCGTTGATAGGACGAACTACTTCGTTGATGAATGCAGGGTCATTGTTAGCAGCAGGAGCTTCAACTTCCAGATTAGCCCAAGCCGGATCAACAGCCAATTGTTTGTATTCACCACCACGGTCTACGGCAGCATAGTTCTTGTTCACCACGTCTTCACCCTTCTTGCCATAAGACTTAACGATGAATTTCTTCATCTGTTCTACAGCCAAGTCAACAGGAATAACGCCTGTGATACGGAAGAATGCTGATTGCAGGATGGTATTGGTACGGTTGCCCAAACCGATTTCCTGAGCAATCTGAGTTGCATTGATGTAGTAAACAGTGATATTGTTCTGAGCGAAGTATTTCTTCACTTTGTTAGGCAGGTTCTTTGCCAGTTCTTCACCTTCCCAGATAGTGTTCAGCAAGAAAGAACCGTTCTTACGCAAACCACGGGTTACATCGTACATGTGCAGATAAGCCTGTACGTGGCAAGCTACGAAGTTCGGAGTATTTACCAAGTAAGTAGAACGGATAGGAGTATCACCGAAACGGAGGTGAGAGCAAGTGAAACCACCTGATTTCTTAGAGTCGTATGAGAAATAAGCCTGGCAGTGCTTGTCGGTGTTGTCACCAATAATCTTCACAGAGTTCTTGTTGGCACCTACAGTACCGTCAGCACCTAATCCGTAGAATTTAGCTTCGAACATGCCTTCACCGCCCAATGCGATTTCTTCTTCCTGGGGAAGAGAAGTGAAAGTTACATCGTCTACGATACCCACAGTGAAGTGGTTTTTCGGCATTGGCAGAGCCAAATTCTTGAATACAGCGATGATTTGAGCCGGAGTAGTGTCTTTAGAACCTAAACCGTAACGTCCACCTACGATAACCGGGGCGTTTTCTGTTCCATAGAAGCAGTCTTTAACATCCAGATACAAAGGTTCACCGTTTGCTCCCGGTTCTTTAGTACGGTCAAGAACAGCGATAGTCTTGGCAGTCTTAGGTACAGCAGCCAAGAAATGTTTAGCAGAGAACGGACGGTATAAGTGTACAGAAACCAAACCTACTTTTTCACCTTTGCTCATCAAGTAGTCGATAGCTTCGCGGGCAGCTTCTGTAACAGAACCCATTGCGATAATTACGCGTTCAGCGTCTTCAGCACCATAGTAATCGAACAAACCATGAGGACGGCCTGTGATTTTGCTGATTTCGTTCATGTATTCTTCTACGATAGCCGGAACAGCTTCATAGAAGTTATTGCAAGATTCTCTGTGCTGGAAGAAGTGATCGGGGTTTTCAGCCATACCGCGTGCAACAGGGTTGTTAGGATTCAACGCGCGTTGACGGAATTCTGCCAAAGCCTGTTGATCAATCAGACCTGCCAAATCTTCATTCTCCAGCATTTCAATTTTTTGGATTTCGTGAGAAGTACGGAAACCATCGAAGAAGTTGACGAATGGCACGCGAGATTTGATAGTAGCAAGATGGGCTACAGCAGCCATATCCATAACTTCTTGTACAGAACCTTCGCACAACATGGCGAAACCTGTTTGGCGGCAAGACATGACGTCCTGATGGTCACCAAAGATACACAATGCGTGTGAAGCCAATGTACGAGCCGATACGTGGAATACGCAAGGCAGGAATTCACCGGCAATTTTGTACATGTTAGGGATCATCAGCAACAGACCCTGAGATGCAGTGTAAGTGGTAGTCAACGCACCTGCCTGAAGAGAACCATGAACAGCACCTGCTGCACCGCCTTCTGACTGCATTTCTTGTACCAAAACTGTTTCGCCGAAGATGTTTTTACGACCTGCGGCAGCCCATTCGTCTACGTATTCAGCCATAGTAGACGACGGAGTGATGGGATAGATAGCAGCTACTTCAGAGAACATATACGAGATATGTGCTGCTGCCTGGTTACCATCACAAGTGATGAATTTTTTTTGTTTAGTCATACAATTACTAATTATTAGGTAATAAAATCTATTCTCTATCTCTTAATATAAAAAGCCGAAAAGCCATAATGGGATCATATTTCCGTGTCCTAATTCCAATTTGTGTAGGGCATAATACACGTTTGGATTATTTTTGAACTTGCACCCTTCTGCGCAAATACGGAAATGCAGTCCGTTGTCTACCATAAATGAAGTGCCTTTATCGCCTTTATATAGTTTATGGTCCTTATACAGGGTATTCATGAAAAATGTATCCAGAACATCCTGTTCTTCGACCTTTACCGGATAAATGGAGTACATCAGGTTGGTGTTGTGCATCATCAGTTTGGAAGGTTTCTTGGGAAATTCCTCTCCCTTGGGATAAACCATATTGATAAGACGCGCATCTGCCAGATACTTAATGTAATTCATCACCGTGGCACGTGAGGTTTGAATCTCCGTGGCCAGCTGGCTGACGTTCGGAGCAACGGGTCCGTCCACAGCTAGCAAATATAGTAATTTTTTTATCTTTGAAAGATATTTCAGCTCAATTTGTTTGATAAGAAGTATATCTACTTCTATCATCATATTCATAGTTTTTAGCAGATTCTCCGAAAAGTTACGTTTTTCCAGGAAGAATGGGTAGAAACCGTGATGCAGATAGTCTTGAAAATAATCCAACGGCTTCACGTTGCGCAGGATGGTTTTCGCTATCTGTTCGTGATTCTCCAAAATTTCTTGTAAGGTATAGGCACGGAAACAATTACCGCTTTGCAGATTCAGATATTCGCGGAATGAGAAACCTCTCAGGTAGTATACCTTGACAATGCCGCTCAGTTCTGGATTTTCTTCTTTCAGTCGCATCACGGATGATCCGGTGAATATAATCTTCAGAGTAGGAAACATTTCATAGCAAGCACGCAGGTCGTGGCTCCATTCGGGATACTTGAACACTTGGTCTATCAACAAAACTTTTCCTCCTCGTTTTACGAATTCTGCGGCAAACTCCACTAACGTATATTTAGAGAAGTAAAAGTTATTCATGTTGATGAACAGACATGAGTGATCCGTTCCGAACTTTTCTTTTGCATATTGCAGGAGGAAAGTCGTTTTCCCTACGCCACGAGTACCCTTGATGCCGATCAGTCTGTCGTTCCAGTCTATTTCGTCCATCAAGTCCCGGCGAACAGGAGCATTTGTATGTTCCACCAGATAACTGTGTGTTCTGTAAAAGGTTTCCATGGTTGCTTTTTTATCGGTTGCAAATATAGCAATACTAATTCAAATTGCAAACTGGAGATAGCAAAATATTATTTTTTTTCAACTAAAAGACGAACAAGAGAAATGGTTTGTACTCTAAAACATTTATCTTTGTGTCCGGAAATGGAAGCGCTTTATTTATTCAATCCGGAAAATGATATGGCATTGGCTTGTGGTGATCCTTATTATATGGCACCTGCCAGTGCCCGGCGAATGGCGGCCGAGTTGTCCGTGTTGCCTGCATGGTATGCAGAACAGGGAGGAACTGTATGGCTGGATTCTGCTCTGCGTATGAAAACAATGGAAAGACAATCTTTTTTGCCGCCTTCGGTCAATTGGACTTCAGAATTCCTCCCCATTTATAATAAGGTGATTCCTTGGGGATGGAATCCGTCTTTGGTGCGTCGTTTGCAGGAAGCTGGATTTCCTGATACAGCATATCCTTCAGTAGAGCGTATGAAGCGTATCCGTCAAATATCCGGACGTCAGACGGCTGTAAAAGTGTTACGACGCCTTTGTAGGCATATAGGTGGGAATATTCCCACATTGGGGGAGGCTTTTGTATTGTCATCAACAGAGAAAGTGAAGGCTTTTGTGTTGTCTCATCCTCGTGCTTTGTTAAAAGCGCCATGGTCTGGTAGTGGGAGAGGGATACAATATGTTTCAGGTAGTTTTACCATCCCTCTGGAAGGGTGGATTCGACACATACTTACCACTCAGCATGAGGTGATAGGAGAGCCTTTTTATGATAAGCTTTTGGATTTTGCCATGGAGTTTTTTGCAGACGAGTGGGGACAGGTACATTTTATAGGGTATTCTTTATTCGAAACAGACAAGAGAGGTGTTTATAAAGAAAACTTGTTGGCTGCGGATCGGGTTATTGAAGAGAGGATATCCACATATGTTTCTGCGGAAATCTTACATCAGGTTGGGAGGGCGTTACAGGTGGAATTGGCGGAAGTGATAAAAGGGAGTTACGAAGGCTATCTGGGGGTGGATATGATGATATGCCGTACCCAAAACGGCGGGTATGCCATTCATCCGTGTGTGGAAATAAATCTTCGTATGAATATGGGAGTGGTAGCACGTTTGATATATGATAACTATGTGTGTGATGGCGGGCAGGGACGGTATGTTATAGAATATTATGCAAAGCCCGGTGAGGCATGGCATTCTCATCTTGCGCTTCAAGAAAAGCATCCTTTATATCTGGAAAATGGAAAAGTGAAGTCGGGTTATTTGTCACTTACACCGGTAGAGAACAATACGTCTTATCAGGCATATATCTTAATTTGATTTTCCGGATAAAGGAAGATACAGAAAAGAGGGGATGGTTACCATCCACCCCCTAATGCTTTATACAATTTTACTAATGTAATCTGTTTGTCTCTTATTGCATTACTTAATCCTATTTGTGCATCGAAATAGCTACGTTGTGCATCCAATACATCCAAATAGCCTATTACTCCATTGATGTATTGCAATTGGGCCAGTTCCATTGTTGCTTTAGAGGAACGTTCCAGTTGCAGACGCGATTCGTAGATATCTTTTATCTTATTAAAGTCCACAATGGCATTGCGGGCCTCTTTGAATGCAGTCAGCACTGATTTTTCATAGCTGTAGCATTCCTGTTCGTATGCGGCTTTCTTAGCCTTTAGGGTTGCTCTGTATTTTCCCATGGCGAAGAGAGGAGTTAGAAGATTGCCACTGATATAATGAATGGGTGATTTAAAGAAATCAGAGAATTCTTCACTTTCTACGCCATATTGTGCTGTGAGGCTGAGTCGTGGGAACATATTGGTATAGGCAATACCTACACTGGCATTGGCTGCTATTAATTTCTGTTCTGCTTCGCGTACATCGGGACGACGTTCCAACAGAGTGGAGGGTAGACCTACTGGTAATGTTTCAGGTAGTTTTACCTCTTCGGGCAGAATGGGACGCTGTATGCGGTGCGGGTATTCGCCTGCCAGGAATGCGATATCATTTTCTTTCAATGAAATTTTCCTTTCCAGTTCAGGAACTAAGGTTGCGGTACGTGCATACTCCACTTGTGCCTGTTGATAAGAAGTTTCTGAAGTCAGTCCTCCTTCAAAACGAAGCTTTGCCAGGCGTACTCCTTCTTTACGGGCATAGAGTGTTTGACGAACGATGTTCAACTCATTGTCTAATGCGACCAATTCAAAATAGGCTTGTGCCACTTCGGACACAATACTCATTTTCAAGGCACGTTGCGCCTCGATGCTTCCCAGAAATTGTGCTATGCTTTTGTCTTTTGCCCAACGCAGGTTACCCCATAAGTCTAATTCCCAAGTCACGGTAAGTTTACCACCCTGTTCGGGGTCATTTTTATAGTTGTCACCACCATAATTACTTCCTTCTTTTTGGGCATAAGCGCTTCCGTTCAGTTGGGGGAAAAGGTTGGCAAAGTCTATGCGCTTCATTGCGGCAAGTTCTTTTACACGTGCCGCAGCTATTTTCATGTCTTTGTTGTTATCCAACGTCTTTTCTATCAGGCTTTGCAAGGTTGTGTCCGTATAGATTTCCCACCATTGCATATCGGCTATAGATAATGTATCCTGTTGTCGTAATGTATCTAATTGTTGGGGAAGATGTAAGTCGGGACGTGTGTAGTGCTTACCTAATTGGCAAGAAGTCAGCAAAGTCATTCCTGATACGGCTATATATAATAATGTATGTTTCATCATTTCTTTCATCTTTTTATATCCTTATTTTTGTTTCATCTTCGCTTTCATCTTGTATATCAGTACAAAGAAGAAAGGTACTAACAAAATTCCCACAGTTACAGCAAAGATCATTCCGAAGAATACACCTGTACCAATAGCCTGACGGCTGGCTGAACCTGGCCCGCTGGCAATGACCATAGGTAACATACCTAAGATGAATGCCAATGAAGTCATCAAAATAGGTCGGAAACGGAGCTGTGAAGCATGAAGTGCAGCTTGTACTACATCTACTCCTTTGTCTACTTGTTCTTTGGCAAACTCTACAATAAGAATTGCATTTTTGGCGGCTAGTCCTACCAGCATCACCAATCCGATCTGGAAATAGACATCATTCTCCAGTCCACAGCCCCATACACCTAGATAAGCACCTAATGCGGCTACAGGCAAAGAGAGTAATACTGCAACCGGTACCATCCAGCTTTCGTATAAGGCAGCGAGGAACAAAAATACGAACATGAACACTAATGCCAGCACCATGCCGGTCTGTCCACCTGCCTGTTTTTCCTGGAAGGATAGTCCGCTCCATTCTACACCGATATTTTCCGGTAGGTGTTCGCGGGCTATTTGTTCGATAATTTCCATAGCCTGTCCTGAACTGTAACCGTCTGCGGCCTCACCGAGAATCACAGAACTGTTGAACATATTAAAACGTTTGATGCTGCCCGGACCAGTGGTATACGAAGTGGTACCCAGCGAGGTGAGCGGTATCATGGCATTGTCTGTACCCCGTACAAAAAACAGGTTGATATTCTCCTTATGTTCCCGGTAGGGTGCTTCTGCTTGAATATATACACGGTAGATGCGGTTAAACATATTGAAATCGTTTACATATACCGAACCTGTATAAGCTTTCATAGTCGAGAATACATCGGCTAAAGGTACTCCTGAGAATTTTACTTTGTCACGGTCTACATCAAAATAAAGTTGGGGGATATCCGCTTGTAAAGCCGAAGATAAACCTGATAATTCCTTACGTTTTGATGCATAATACATCAATGTATCCGTAGCTTGTACCAAATTTTCGAAAGTGGCATCTCCACGTGCTTCCAATTGCATTTCGAACCCGCCCGAACTGCCCAATCCCGGAATAACGGGAGGGGTGGAAAGATATACCTTGCATTCGGGGTATTGCGACATGTCTTTTTTTACCTGTGCCATAATATTGTCAATAGTTTGCGAGTCACGTTCCTCCCAAGGTTTTAAGATGACAGTCAGTTCACTTCGTGCCTGACTGGTTCCTACACGCGGACTGCTTCCCGCCACGCTTTGCACATATTCCACTGCCGGATTTCTCATCAGGTATTCCACAGCACGTTCCGTTACGATACGTGTACGTTCCAACGTTGCACCTTCGGGCAGCTCCAACTCTATTTTAAAATACCCTTGGTCTTCGATGGGAAGAAAGCTGGTGGGAATAATGCGATGGATTAACAGGATGGCGATCAATACCATGCCGAATGTGCTCAGTACCCGACGCGGGTGTTTCACAATGTGTTTGATAAGCCCTACATATTTATGATTGCCGATAGCCAGCCACTCATTGATACGGCGGAATACGATATTCTTTTTCTTGTTCGGATCTTCCGGTTTCAGGATAAGCGAACACATGACTGGACTCAATGTCAAAGCTACTACCGTAGATAGCAATACGGATACTACGATGGTTACCGTAAACTGGCGATAAAGTTGTCCGGTAATTCCACCTAGAAAACTTACGGGAACAAATACTGCTGCCAGTACCAAAGAAGTGGCGATAATGGCTCCTGTAAGTCCTTCCATAGCTTTCTTGGTAGCTTGGTAGGGAGATAGTTTCTCCTCTTCCATGATACGTTCCACATTCTCTACTACCACGATAGCATCGTCCACCACAATACCGATGGCAAGTACCAACCCCAACAGGGTCAGGATATTAAGCGAGAATCCGAAAATCAACATGAATCCGAAAGTTCCAATCAGTGAGATAGGTACGGCAACTAGTGGGATAACTGTTGCACGCCAGCTTTGGAGTGAAAGGTATACTACGATAATAACCAGTATCAGGGCTTCAAACAGTGTTTTGTACACTTCATGAATAGATTCCGAAATATATGTGGTCATATCAAAAGGTATCTCGTAACTCATTCCTTCGGGGAAATTCTTGCTGATTTCCTCCATAGCTTCTTTCACGCTTTTTGCTACTTCCATAGCGTTGGCTCCCGGTAACATATAGATGGCCAATACCGCTGCATTTTCTTTGTTAATGGCACTCTCGGTATTGTATGATTGTGCTTCGAGTGAGATGCGGGCCACATCACGTAAACGGATGATGGAACCATCGGCATTGGCACGGACTACGATTTCCTCAAACTGGCTTACAGTAGATAGACGTCCCTGAGTAGTGATGGGAATGGTTACGTCTAATCCTTGTACGGGTTGTTGTCCCAGTACACCGGCTGCTGATTCCCGATTTTGGTCTTTCAGTGCATTCTGCAGGTCGGCTACGGTCAGACCGAAATTGGCCAGTTTGTCGGGCTGTACCCAAATTTGCATGGCGTAATATCGGCTTCCGATGTTTGAAACACGTCCTACGCCAGGGATACGGCGGATTAGGTCCAGTACATTCAGAGTAGCAAAGTTGCTAAGGTATATTTCATCGAACTTCGGGTCGGTAGAGGTAAGGCATAGGGTCAGCAATTGACTGGCAGCCTGTTTCTCTACCGAAATACCATTTTGTATAACTTCTGCTGGAAGACGTGATTCTGCTAACTTGATACGGTTCTGTATTTCTACTGCCGCCAGATCGGGATCTGCCGAGATATCAAAAGTGACGGTGGCTGAAAAACCTCCCGAATTGGAACTGTTTGATTCCATGTAAAGCATTCCTGGAGTACCGTTCAATTCCTGTTCTATAGGAGTGGCTACCGCCTGTGATACAGTCAGGGCACTGGCACCCGGATAGGATGCGCTGATTTTTACTACCGGCGGGGTAATCTGCGGATATTGGTCAATGGGTAGCATCGTGAGACCGATGATACCGACAATGACTATTAATATGGAGATGACAGCTGAAAATACCGGTCTGTCTATAAAGAAACTAACTTTCATAATGTCTATTGTTTTTTTGAATGCGTAAATTTTCCTCCATAGGGGAATTCGTATTCGGGAGTGAAATTATCCGATCGTATCTTTTTCCTCCGTTTTTTTGTCTTCTACGGCAGGACTTACTTTTACTTTCATGCCTGGATTCAGCTTGTGGTATCCTTCTATAACAATGTCTTCTCCGGGAGCCAAGCCTCTTTCCACCACTACTTGATTCTGGAATTCAGGTCCTAATTCAATGAAACGTCTCTCTACTGTAGAATCTTTGCGCATTACATAAATATAGGCACCGCCTTTTTCTATGATAACGGACTTTAACGGAACTACCGTAGCTTTTTCTCTGACATCCAATAATAGTTTTACTTTGGTGAACTGTCCAGGAAGTAATATCCGTTCTGGATTCGGCATTTCGGCACGTACGGAGAATGTACCTGTGCGTGGATCAACTTGCGGTTCGGCAAAGTCTACCAGTCCTTTGTATGGATAAATAGTATTGTCTGCTAGAGTAATGGAAACATTGGGTTGCCAAGAGCGGGTAGAGTCTTTTTGACCTAAGTTCACATTACGCTCTTTGCTTTTCAGATAGTCTAGAGCTGTCATACTGAAATCCACTAATACAGTATCACTTTTTACTACGGTGGCAAGCAGTGATTTGCCACTTGGACCTACCAATGTCCCTAAATCCACGTGACGTTCACTGATATGTCCTGCTAACGGAGAACGAACTATCGTATAACCTAGTTCCAGTTCTGCTTGATCAAGGTCGGCACTACTCATAGCTACCGAGGCTTCTGCTGTTTCATATGCAGCAGTAGCATTGTCCAAGTCCAACTGGCTGGCAGCATTTTGTTCATATAGCGGACGGATACGTTCTAAATCGCGTTTTGCTTTTTGTGCCTGTGCTTCATCTTTTTTCAATTGGGCACGCGCTTTGTCAGCTTTGGCTCGATATTGATCTTGATTGATAACAAACAGCACTTGATTCTTAGTGACATATGTACCTTCTGCGAAAAGCATTTGTTCTAAATATCCCTCTACTCGGGCACGTACTTCAACGAATTGCTGTGCACGTACGCGTCCTACATATTCACCATATATTTCCACATCGTCTTGCGTTGCCGGCGCTATGGCAACTACTGGAAGTTCCGGCATCTTTGCCGGTCGATGGGAAACAATCAGATAAATCCCGATAACTAGTCCAATACCTATTACTACAAGCGCTGTTCTTTTCTTTTTTAGCGCAATTTCTTTGTGTGTAAAAAATAGTTTCATACTTTAGTTTTGTTATTGTTTAAGATGCCGTCAGTAGGAATACAAGCAGCGTGCCAAACTACTGTAAATAGCCTTTCCTTTTCATAATCAGTGCTTTATTACTGCTTTTGTTGATAGGGAAAGTGTGGAAAACAGGCAACAGCTGTAGAATAATTCCACAGTAGGCGAATTAAATTTAGTAGAGGATTATCGATTTGGGTGCAAAAATAGTAAAATAGTGGGTAATTTTAAAATATTTATTCATTATTCATTATGATGAAGACGATGTTGTAGTGTTAGCAGATATGTATGTAATTTAAATTTTGCTTGAGATCGTCATATTTGCAACCTTGTTGTTTTGAAATACGCTCCCTTTCATTTTGAAAAGGGTAGTATTTCCTTTTTTTATGACTGCATATAATATCTGTTTGTTTATCAATGGTTTATAATGTTTTTTTCATTTTGGCATAGTATTCGCTATATACTTGTCGAATATAAAAGGTATAAAAAGATGGGAGAATTTTATAATCCAGATAAATTATATAAAGGTGGAAGCCGGAATAATAGCTTGATAAATAAAAAAATGATATTCCGTGTATTGGGGGTATTACTTTTTATTGAATCTGCTATGTTCCTGCTTTGTGCGGCTGTTTCCTTATGTTACGGTGAGCAAGATTATCAATATTTTCTATATACCATTCTTTTGAATACATTGGTCGGTGGAGTTTTGCTAATTTGTAGTAGAGGTGCTGAGAATCGGCTGACACGACGAGATGGGTACTGTATTGTAACTTTTACTTGGTTTTTGTTTACGTTGTTTGGAATGTTGCCTTTTTATTTTAGTAGAGGAATCCCTTCGGTGACGGATGCCTTTTTTGAAACCATGTCGGGTTTTACTACTACAGGAGCTACTATATTGGATGATATAGAATCTCTTTCACATGGTCTGTTATTTTGGCGTAGCTTGACACAATGGATAGGTGGCTTGGGTATTGTCTTTTTTACTATTGCTGTGCTTCCTATTTTCGGGGGAGGAACTATACAACTTTTTTCAGCTGAGGCTATCGGAGTGACGCACGACAAAACACATCCCCGGATTGATGTGATGGCTAAGTGGCTGTGGATGATATATGCTATTCTTACAATTGCAGAAACTGTGCTGCTGATGATAGGAGGAATGAGTTTTTTTGATGCGGTATGTCATTCATTCTCTACAACGGCTACAGGTGGTTATTCTACCAAACAAGCTAGTGTAGCTTATTGGAACTCTCCGTTTATAGAATATGTAATAGCGATATTTATGATCCTTTCGGGTATTAATTTCTCTCTCTATTTTATGTGTCTGAAAGGGAAAGGCAAGCGTTTATTTCAGGATGATGAATTCCGTTGGTTTATGAAATCAGTGAGTATTCTGACACTTGTTATTACGTTTGCCTTAGTTTTTCAGAATCATTATGATTGGGAAAAGGCATTCCGCAGGGCTCTGTTTCAAGTGGCTACGGCGCATACGTCATGCGGCTTTGCAACGGATGATTATAACTTGTGGCCATCTTTTACATGGATGCTTCTTATTTTTGCTATGTTGTCAGGTGGATGTACGGGGTCTACTAGTGGGGGAATCAAAAATATGCGCCTTATGATTCTGGCGCGTAATATCAAAAATGAATTCAAACGGATGCTGCATCCTAGGGCTGTATTGCCTGTTCGTGTGAACCGTCAGGTTATATCGCCTTCCATCATTGCTTCAGTGAATACATTCTTTGTATTTTATTTGTTCTGTATTTTGGCCGGATGGATACTGCTGATGTTTTTCGGGGTGGGGATAATTGAAGCGATGAGTACAGTAATTTCTAGCTTAGGCAATGTGGGACCGGGGTTAGGAGCATTCGATCCTGCTTTTTCATGGGCGGCGTTGCCTGATGCTGCTAAATGGATATTGTCGTTTCTGATGTTGATAGGACGTTTGGAATTGTTTGCTGTGTTGTTGCTTTTTTATTCAGGATTTTGGGAAAGACGATAGTTCTTTGGGAAAAATTGATATGTATCATTTAATTAATGGGTATTCATTGAAATGAAGTTCTAGAAATATGTATTTTTACAAAGGATGATATATATTTGTGCTCGGATTTACAATACATTCATGTTATGGCAACTTCGAGAGAGATGACTTCGGGACGTCCGTTCCCTTTGATATTGAATTTTGCTTTTCCTTTATTGCTGGGTAATTTACTTCAGCAGACTTATTCCTTGATGGATGCTGCTATTGTGGGTAAGTTTCTTGGAATTAATGCTTTGGCTTCTGTAGGAGCTAGCACTTCGGTGGTGTTTTTGATATTAGGCTTTTGCAATGGCTGTTGTGGTGGCTTCGGTATTCCTGTCGCACAGAAGTTTGGAGCTAGGGATTATGGTATGATGCGGCGTTTTGTGGCAGTTAGTTTACAATTGGCAGCGGTGATGTCTGTAGTAATTGCTATTGTAACTAGTATGTTTTGTTCGGATATTCTTCAGATGATGCAGACTCCGGAGAATATCCTTGAGGATGCTTATCTTTATTTGCTGATTACTTTTATCGGGGTGCCCTGTACCTTTTTCTATAATTTGCTTTCAAGTATTATTCGTGCATTGGGTGATAGCAAGACTCCGTTTTGGTTTTTGCTTTTTTCTACGATATTGAATATTTTGCTTGATCTCTTTTGTATTTTGATACTTGATTGGGGAGTGGCGGGAGCAGCTGTGGCTACGGTATTCTCACAAGGGGTTTCGGCTGTATTGTGTTATTTGTATATGATGCGTCATTTTGAGATTCTGAAGGGGACTCCGACAGAGCATAAATTTCGAGGAGCGTTGGCAAAGACTTTACTGTATATCGGTGTGCCGATGGGATTGCAGTTCTCTATTACTGCTATTGGCAGTATTATGTTGCAAAGTGCAAATAATGCATTGGGTACTGCTTGTGTGGCTGCTTTTACGGCTGCTATGCGTATTAAGATGTTTTGTATGTGTCCGCTTGAGAGTCTGGGTATAGCTATGGCTACTTATAGTGGACAGAATTACGGTGCGGGAAAACCGAAGCGTATCTGGCTGGGAATCAAGGCGAGTGTATTAATGATGGTTGTTTATTGTGGTTTTATGTTTGTAGTCTTGATGTTGGGAGCACGTACTTTTGCCTTGTTATTTGTTGACCCAGCAGAATGGGAGATCTTGAAAGATACGGAATTGTTTTTGCATATTTCCGTTTCTTTCTTTCCGGTTTTGGGCTTACTTTGTATCTTGCGTTATTCCATTCAGGGGGTGGGCTTTACCAATTTGGCTATGTTGTCGGGGGTATCCGAAATGATTGCCCGTATAATGGTCAGTCTTTATGCAGTACCAATATTGGGCTATTTAGCTGTTTGTTTTGGTGACCCTACGGCATGGATATTTGCAGTTATTTTTCTGATTCCCGCATTTACATATGTGTATGGAAGAATAAAACGGATGTCTACTTCAGGAATGGTGAAATACTAATTTGGTGTGTGAGGTGCTGAAAAAAACTTTCAGCACCCACAGATAAATTTTCTGAGCAAAAACTATTAGAAATTACTTTTCTTTTCTACAAAAATTATTTCTTTTGTTACAGGGTGAACAAACTCTAGACTTTCAGCATGTAAATAAAGTCTGTCTGCTTTTTGTCCGTAGAGTTCATCTCCTCGTATAGGACAATGTAATCCTTCCGGATGGGCGGCATGCACTCTTAATTGGTGTGTCCGTCCTGTCAATGGATAAAAGGCAATAAGTGTGTTTCCTTCTTGTTCGTTTAAAACCTGATATTGTGTAATAGCGGTTTTTCCATGTTCATGGTCTACTACTTGTCTGGGTCTGTCAAGAGGATCCATACGGAGGGGGAGTGTTATGGTTCCTTCTTTAGAAGAAATCTTGCCATCCAATAAGGCAATATATCGTTTCTTTATCATTCTATTCTTGAATTGTGCTTGCAGGTGCTGATGTACTTCTTTGTTTTTGGCTATTAATAACACACCGGAAGTAGCCATATCCAATCGGTGGACTATCAGAGGACCTGTGGCATCTGGATAAAGTATTTTTATATATTGATAGACAGAGTCTATTTCTCCTTTTCCTGGAACCGAGAGCATTCCCGCTGGTTTGTTGATTACGACTAGGTAATTATCTTCATATACTATCTCTAATGGCATTTCATGATAATGTTTTTTTAACAAGGGATTTTCTTCCACTTCCAGTCCCTGTAACATATGTCCCAGGATAGGTCCGCATTTTCCTTTACATGCAGGATAGTAGTATCCATGATGTCTTATTTCTGCTTTTGGAGAATCTCCCCACCAAAATTCTGCCATAGCAATAGGTTTTAATTGATGCTTATAGGCATATTGGAGTAATTTGGGAGCTGCACATTCACCGGCTCCGGCAGGAGGAAATTTTTGTATAGTTTGTGCAAAAATACGACATAAATCTTTTGTTTCTCCATGGGCGTTGAGTATCTGAAACTGCTCAAACAGCTTTCTTTGTAAAGTGGCAGAACGTTTTTTCCTTTCTGTCTTCATCGTTTCTATTTTTGTGATGAAAGTATCGGCCTCTGCTTGTAGTGAAGCGATTTTTTCTTTCCATATTTTTTCCATGCGTTTTAATTCAGCTTTTTGAAACTGGCTTTCACGTATCATTGCAGCTAACTCCTTTGCGTCGGGAATTCCCGTCTTGCGCCGGATTTCTCTGTTCTTTTTAGCGGATTTGAAAAACTCTTTAGCTTCAGTCAATTCCTGCTGGGATTGTATTGTCTCTTTTTCAATTTGTCGGAGTAGATCTATATAACGAGGGTCGTTCTGTGTCTTTTTAATGCATACATTGATGGCGGATATACGTTCTTCCTCTATTTTGAAGAATCCCTGTGGTTGTAACAAATCATAAATTGGCGGGACGAAGAAAGGATGACAGTTTTTACCAGCCAATGTTCCTGAAAATGCAGCCAAATAACCTATTTTATTCTCGGGTGTTTGTACAATTAGGACACCAAACATTTTTCCTTGTTGCAATTCTTTTTGCCATTGGGATTGACTTGTCAGATAGGCTTGTACTTCTTTAGTCGCTATTATGCAAAGTGGATGAGGGGTATAGTGAAAAGGATAAGTGAACTTATCGGGTAACTTTATAGTGGCAATGGAATTCTTAAAAAAATGTATCATAGTTCGTTTAATATAGTTGATAATGATTTGTTTTTCTTGTGAGGTCACTATGCGGACAACTCGGAATGGATGATAAAGTTTTTGTTTAATTCCTGTAATATTTCAGTTGACTGCTTTTCAGTCTGTAAGGGGAATATAGAGATACGATTTAAAGTTAGGATAATATCGCGTTGAGATTTGCGAAGTTCTATTATTTTTATAAGCGTTTCTTTCTCTCTTTTTACCATATAATTCCCTTCTATTTTGTTCGTGTCTACATTGTTTCCTATTTTGAAATCGCTAGTTGTTTTTATGACGGTTATTTGTTCTTTGTAATCAGATGCCGCAATATGATTTTTTTTTCTGTCTAATTTTATTTCCATAGCTACACTTTTATTTTGCGATTTTATATTCTTGGGCAAAGATAGGCATTTTCTTTCCAATAATCTTTTTATGTTGTGCAAATTCACTACAGATGCTATTCAACTGTTTTTTTTTCGTATTTTTGCCGCAAATTTATAAGAAAAATTGGATGTTAATTTGTTGTTTTGGATAAAAAGAGAAAATAGATATGAGAAAATTGTTGTGTCCGCAATGCAAAATTGCAGGGTTATACGTTAAAAATGAGAAGAAAGAAAGGTTGTTAGTTTATGTATCGGATGAAGGGGAAGTGGTACCGAGAAATTTGGAAGAGAATATGGAAGGGTTTGATTTAACTATTGTTTATTGTTTGGGGTGTTCATGGAGTGGCTCTCCAAAAAAACTGGTGAAGAGGTAGGTATGAAAGGAAAACTTAAAATCTCATTTATTGGTGATAGACGTGTTCGATAAATTGTTGTTGAATGATAAATTGAACCCTAATTTGCCCATTGATGATTTGCACTTGAATGGGGCTGGATATCGGATATTAGTTTATACTTTGAGAGTGTTTTATGTTAGTAGGGATGAATGAAAATAATTGTTGAATTTAAATATAGGAATAGCGATGAATATTTTATTGGTGAGTAATAGTGACATATGTCGTAGTCGTATGGCACAGAAGATATTATCTTCTTTTGGACATGGGACAAAGATATTTACTTCTGGAGTTCTGCCGGGAAGAGTGGTACCATCTTCAGTGGTAGGGGTGATGGAACAGAATGGATACGATTGCTCTCGTAAGAAAGCTAGTGATGTGGATATATATTGCCATCAACCATGGGACTATGTGATTACTCTTTGTGAAGAAGCAAAGGAAGTGGAGGGTGATTTTAATAAGGAAGTGAAAAACTGGAAGCATTTTTCTTTTGATGACCCGTTTCAGCATATTTATGAGGATGAAACAGAATTGGAACATCGTATTTCCGAACTTTATGAAACGATGTATCGTGAATTATATGAGTTTTATCGGGACGAACTGAGTGAGCAATTATTGCCACGTTGCACTTGTGGGGCTAATACCTATTGTCGATGTGAGTGAACCAGTAATGTCCCATAAGTGTTTGGACATATTGACGCATCCATTGCGCTTGAAGGTGATTCCTTCTTTTTCCAATAATTCTTTTTGTTTCTGCCAGCTGGGAACTAGTCTTCCTTGGCTGTTTACTACCCGGTGGCAAGGAAGGTCTTCTTCTTTTGGTGCATAAGATAAAGCCTGTCCTACCATTCGTGAATATTGGGGATTACCTATAAGTTGTGCTATTTTTCCGTAAGTAAAAACATTGCCGTAGGGGATTTCTTTTGTAATGCTATATACTTCTTTATAAAACTGTGCTCTGTCCATTCTGTTTATTGATGAATGAAATGCTTGATAGTTGTTATGGGATGAAAAAAAAACATTCGTGGACCAGCATACCGCATTACTTCTTGTATTCGTTTCTTCATTTCTGGTTTATAACAATGTATGGGACAGTTGCGGCAAGTCTTTTTTTGTTCACCGAATGTACAATGCTTTAACCTGTTATGTGCATATTGCAATAACTGCCGACAGGTTGGGCAAAGCTCTTTATTGCCTTCCTTGTACCGACAATAAATTCGGATCATTTGTTCTGCGGTACGCTGTTCTCTTTCAATAATTCTCATCTGTAATGAAGTTTTTGTGTGAATAAAGTGCAAATATAGGACTATTTTTTCTTATTTTTGTATTCAATTAGTGTATAACCTTTAAAACAAAGAGATAATGGATAAAGTTGTTGTTAATTCGTACGAGGATTTTGAGAAGCTGCTAGGACGGCAGATTGGAATTTCCGACTATGTGGAAGTGTCGCAAGACCGAATTAATCTTTTTGCAGATGCTACCTTGGATCATCAGTGGATTCATGTAGATACAGAACGTGCTAAAGTGGAAAGTCCTTATCATAGTACTATTGTACATGGTTACCTGACCCTTTCGTTGCTTCCACATATGTGGAACCAGATTATAGAAGTGAATAATCTGAAAATGATGATCAACTATGGTATGGACAAGATGAAATTTGGACAGGCTGTCCTAGCAGGTCAGAGTATCCGTATGGTAGCAAGTCTTCATTCTTTACAGAACTTGCGTGGCGTAGCCAAGGCTGAAATTAAATTTACAATTGAGATAAAAGACCAACCGAAGAAGGCACTTGAAGGCATCGCTATCTTCTTGTATTATTTCAATTGATTTTATGAGAAATAATCTCCGAAGAAGAATAAGGTGTATTTTTATCGTTCTTGGATAAATGTTTTACCCAAGAACGATTGCTTTGTTTTGATTTTTTTAGACACGTATATATCCTTTGGGGGAAGTTAGGGATTAACAAAATTAATGATGAAATAGAATAGGCATTTGAGATTGTGTAAAAATGAAAAACTTATTTTAGGTTGTTTTTCTCTAAGTAATAACACAAATGATCATATATTTTGTCATCATAGCTAACTTCGGCTTGATGGAGAATGCCTTCGTATGTAAACCCCATTTTCTCCAAAACACGTTGTGAACGTTTGTTTTGAGGATAACAATTTGCACTGATCAAGGTTAATCCTAGTTTGTTGAAGCCATAGTCCAAGACAGCACAGACGGCTTCAGACATATATCCTTTTCCCCATTGGGCTTCATCTAACCAATAACCTATCATTCCGGCATTTGAATTCTCTCTCTTTGGGTCTGGTAGAATTCCTATAGCTCCTATCAGAAGCCGGTCTTCCTTTCTAGTGATGGCCCATGTGTCTTTTTGTGGTATAAATATTGTTTGAAGAATTTTCAGAGATTCTTCCAGTGTGTCATGAGGTTTCCAACCAGCATTATTTCCTAGGTTGGGATTCTGGCAACAGTTAAAAACAGCTTCCGTATCATTCTCTGTAAAAGGACGTAAAATAAGTCGCTCAGTTTCTATTACATGATTTCCCTCAGGAGGGCATTCCTGCTCTTTTTTGTAAACACACTCTATCCGGTTTCCGTCTGGATCTAGTATCACACTTTCAAAATAGCCATCTCCTGAAATGCGAGGTTCACCTACGATATGGTATCCTTTAGTACGTAGCTGTTCCGTTAGTGATAAGACAGCTTCTTGGCTTTCAAAAGAAAAAGCTAGATGGGTCAATCCCGGTCTGTTTTCTTCTATCGGGATATTTTGCACGTCAATCCTACTCATCAACTCTAATGTAGCACCACTTTCAAATGAAATGAAGTAAGATTCAAAACCTTTTTGGGAATTAATGTATTTTTCATTACTTGTTCCGTTAAAGTAACGAGTATAAAATTCCCTTAGCTTTTCCAGATGAAATGTCCAAATGGCGATATGATGTATTTTCATGAGTGATTATTTATTCATTATAGATATTTTCTTTAGTTCGTTTTATTCTAAATAAATCATCTTTTTGGTCATTCCACCATCGATGATGATATTTTGTCCATTGATGAAGTCGTTCTCTTCTTGACATAAAAATAAACACATACGTGCTATGTCTTCTGGTTTGCCTACTCGTCTTGATGGATGTTGGGCATGATCTTCTGGGCGTAGCCGTTCGTAATCATTGGTCTGAATCCATCCTGGCGAAATACAGTTTACGGTGATATGAAAGTCGGCAAGGGATAAAGCAAGTGCATGGGTCAGTGAATAGATTCCTCCTTTGGAAGCCGCATAGCTTTCGCTTCCCGGTTCGCTCATTAAATAACGGGTGGAACAGATATTGATAATTCTGCCATACGGGTGATTTTCTGCTTGGGATTTGCGATGCAAAGCTAATGTGCGTGAGGTGATAAATACAGGTCGCAGATTGATGGACAAAATTTTATCAAAATCTTCCACGCTGGTTTCCGTGATGGGAGAAAATTCGCTTATTCCGGCATTGTTAATAATGATGTCCATATCCCCCCACTTTTCAAAAAGCTCGTGCATACAGTTCTCAAGGGATTCTTTATTACTTACATCGGCATGATAAAAAATTGCTCCGGTCTCTTTGGCTGTCTGTATTCCTAAATCCTCATTTTTGTCACAAAAGGCGACTTGGTATTGTGAGTTGCAGAAAGCTTTCACAATGTTTCTCCCTATGCCATCGGCACCTCCTGTGATGAATGCTTTTCTAGGAAGTTTGATTGTATTGTCTGTCAGGTCCTTTGGTTGAGACTTGACGGAAATCGTTTTCTTCTTTCCTTGTTTACGTTTTTTTTCCCATGCAGCCTTTCGGGCTTCATATTGTTCGTATTGCCTTTCTATATAATTGTCTGCCATAAGTTTTGAAATATATTTATCGGAATGTTATTCTATTGTTTACCATAAAATTAACAGCTCCATATATTATTATTCCAATAAATTGTGCTGTAAATTCTTTGATTCCTATTGCTTCTATCATCAGTATCACAAAAAGAAGTTGTATGCCATAGGCAATACCAAAAGCGGTACAAAAGAGCATTATTTGTTGCCAAAGACTGTTTTGGGGATTGCTGGAAGGAAAAATCCAATATTTGCTCCATATAAAATTATGGGTTTGAGCGATGAGATATGCCATAATATTTGCTACTATATATTTTCCTTTGAATGAGAAGTAACTCATCACAATCCATATCACTAACATGGTAATAAGGTAATTTAAGGTTCCTATTGTAGCAAAACGAACTAAACGTACTGATGCTTTCATCCTCTTTTTATTGGTTTGTTTTATATGGTGAATTTGGGTACAAAAATACTAAAAATATGTGATTTTAATGCTTGTATAATAAAAAAGAAGCCTACTCATCTTAGTTTCTGTTTTAATGTTGTTCAGCATTTTTTGAAAGAAAATTTAAACTGGCTTTTTTCAGTTTTGTCCTGAATTTGAAGTTCAATTGTAATAGAGGTGGACTTTTTTAGGGGAAAGATGGGAAGAAACGCTGAAAAGTATGGTGGAAATCCGCAGAAAGTGTTGATGCAAATATGTTGATTTTATGACAATCGGACAATATATAAGGCACACTTTTATATCATGCAAAATAATAGCATGTTATAGATGTACCTTATAAACTGTCTGATTGTAAATATTCAAAATCTGTGATTAATGAATTTCGATGATTCTGTTCACTTTGGCTTTTTCTTCAGGAGTGCGTTTAGGCAAATCAATGGTCAGAACACCATTGCTGGCATTGGCGCTGATTTTTTCCTTAACCACATCTTCAGGAAGAATCAAAGCTTGTTCGAACTTAGAGTAAGAAAATTCACGACGTAAATATCTTCTGTTGTGATGGTCGTCCTCTTTTGTTTCATTCTTTTTCTCCATTGAGATCACTAGTTCGTTGTTTTCGCTGATGTGGATATTGAAATCTTCTTTAGTCATACCCGGAGCAGCAACCTCTACTTTATAATCTTTGTCACTTTCAATGACATTAATTGCAGGGGCGGTAGCGTTGGCTCTTGTCAACCATTCATTATCAAAGAAATCGTTGAAAATACTTGGTAACCAATTCTGATTGTTATACTTTCTAGTCGGCATCATAATTATAATCTCCTATATTTTAAATTGTTACTAGATTGCTTTTTGATTTTTTTTATCTTGTCGTTTTTGGCAATACACTGATGTTCTTGCAAAGTATATGCCTGATGGCAAAATGTCAGCCGGAAATGAAATGAATTTAAATCTGTGAAGATAATTTTAATGAATATCGAGATGTGTTTAAACTTTTGTAAAATTTGTTTGCAGTTGAGAAGCAAGGTAAAGTGATAAAGAAAGCCATTTTGTCAGCAAATGGTGGCTGTTATTTATGTTTGTATATTATCTTTGCGTCGTTTTATAAAGATAACCATTAAAGAAGAAAAGGAAATATCATGTTGGCATATACTTATATTAAACAGGGAAAATTTGAATTGATAGAGAAACCGAAGCCTGAGTTGAGGGACTCGCGTGATGCTATTGTGCGCGTCACTCTCGGAAGTATTTGTACCAGTGACTTGCATATTAAACATGGTGGTGTGCCACGTGCTGTTCCCGGAATAACAGTGGGGCATGAAATGGTGGGTATTGTGGAGCAGACAGGACGTGATGTTAAATTAGTCAAACCAGGCGATCGAGTTACCGTCAATGTGGAAACCTTTTGTGGAGAATGTTTTTTTTGCCGGCATGGATATGTGAATAATTGTGCTGATCCTAATGGGGGATGGGCCTTGGGATGTCGGATTGATGGGGGGCAGACGGAGTATGTTCGCGTACCTTATGCTGATCAAGGCTTGAATCTCATTCCCGATTCCGTGAGTGATGAGCAAGCTTTGTTTGTAGGAGATATCCTTGCTACAGGATTTTGGGCTGCTCGCATTTCGGAGATTACCGAAGAAGACACGGTGCTTGTCATTGGTGCGGGACCTACGGGAATCTGTACTTTGCTTTGTGTGATGCTGAGAAAGCCGCAGCGCATTGTTGTTTGCGAACAATCCTCTGAAAGAATTCGGTTTGTTAGGGAACATTATCCGCAGGTAGAAGTTGTCACTCCAGAAGAATGTAAGGAATTTGTATTGCAAAGTAGTCCACACGGTGGTGCGGATGTAGTTTTTGAAGTGGCAGGAGGGGAGGATACATTTCGCTTGGCATGGGAATGTGCGCGCCCTAATGCTGTCGTTATTTTGGTGGCTCTTTATGACCGTCCTCAGATTCTTCCTTTGCCGGATATGTATGGAAAGAATCTAACCTTCAAAACTGGTGGCGTAGATGGTTGCGATTGTGCTGAGATACTTCGCTTGATAGAGATGGGAAAAATAGATACCACTCCACTAATTACACATCGTTTCCCGCTAGATCAGATAGAAACGGCTTACCAGATTTTTGAGAACCGACAAGATGGAGTGATAAAAGTAGCTGTGACAATGGAGGCTGGAATGTAGATTAAAAGCAATGAAATAGTATAATATAAGAGTGTATGCCTATTATTGAAATATCATCATTGACACATCCCGGAGTGGATGTTTTCTGCATGTTGACGGAAGCTCAGTTACGTCAGCGTATGGAACCTGGGAAAGGGGTATTTATAGCCGAAAGCCCCAATGTCATTAGTAGGGCTTTGGATGCAGGATATGAACCTCTTGCTCTTATGTGTGAGCGTAAGCATATCTCTGGCAGTGCTGCTCACATTATCAAGCGTTGTGGTGATGTGCCCGTTTATACGGGTGATAGAGAGTTGTTGACTACGTTGACTGGCTATGTTCTGACACGTGGTGTATTATGTGCTATGCGTCGTCCAGTGTTGCCCTCTATGGAAGAGATCTGCCGGGATACCCGGCGGATTGTAGTCATTGACGGTGTGGTGGACACTACCAATATCGGGGCGATATTTCGTTCGGCAGCTGCTCTTGGGATAGATGCTGTTTTGTTGACACGCAATTCTTGCGATCCGTTGAATCGCCGTGCGGTAAGGGTGTCTATGGGTTCGGTGTTCTTGGTTCCATGGACATGGTTGAATGGTACGATTGGCGATTTGAACAAGTTTGGTTTCCGTACTGCTGCCATGGCGTTGACTGATGATTCTATCTCTATAGATCATCCCATATTGGCGGCTGAACCTCGGTTGGCTATTGTGATGGGAACAGAAGGGGATGGGCTTCCTTACAAGACAATTGCTGAAGCTGATTATGTAGTCCGTATCCCTATGGCGCATGGAGTGGATTCGCTCAATGTGGCTGCAGCAGCTGCTGTTGCCTTTTGGCAACTCCGGATTACAGACCTTTGAAAAGATTAATATATGATTAAGTTTATTTTATTTTCATAGCTCCCATGGCGTCCGGGCAGTCTGTGGGGGCCTTAGTTGTATAGGCATAAAGCGTATCATCACGCTGATGTGTGGTCACTAGGCGCAGACCATGGTATATCTTCAGCGTGTCAGCATCATAGACAATTTCGACACGTTTGCCTATATACTCTTTCGGCATGCTGTAATGGTGAAGCTTGAAAGTTACATAGCAGTTCCGCATTACCGTTGCAGAGCGCCGCTCCTTCATCTGGTGGCGTATGGCAGGAAGTGGGCGGAGGTACTCGGCTTCAATCTGTTCGCGTCTGGACAGGGAACGTCCGTTCATCCTGCGCCCGTTAAAGGCTGAGAGCGATTCGAAAATGGCCACATTCAAAGATTCCAGAGAGTTGAACACAAGCTCTTCGACATCTGCATATACTGCCGGTAAAGCAGTTTCACGGCATTTTCAACCAACACCTTGTCCTTGGGATGGCGTACCCGTGCGGGGTATACGGTACATCCATAATGCTCGGAAAATGCCGCAAACTCCTCGTTGATTACCGGACCGTTGTGGTTGCTGCGGGCTACTGCTGCTTTGAGGTTGTCAGGTACGATTGCCATCGGAATACCGCCGTAAAAATGAAGTGCGTTTTCACATGCCTTGATCAGATCTTGTTTTGACTGGGACCAGACCGCTTCACAATAGGTATAGTGGCTACAGGGGAGTATGGACACAAACATTTCAACGCTACGGCATTCACCGTTTTCATTGTCAATGACCTCAAACTTGTCACTGGCAAAGTCAATGTATATTTGGTCATCGGCATAATGCTCAATATGCCCCACGACATGAGTCACCATCCGGTAACGCATGAGATAATTACCGAAACTGGCATGTTTGTATCCATTAGGGCGTGTTTTGTGATACTCTTTGTACAGGGATTTGACCGTTACCCCTCGGCGGCTAAGACGGGCGGAGTACTCGGGTGGAAGTGCCTCCAGCTTAAGTTGGCGTTGTGATGGAATCTGACTACGGCTAACCCCTTCGGAGAACATTTCTTGGATGCGGGAAGAAGGCATTGATGCCAACTCCTTTATCGGAATGCCACACTTTTGGAACAGACGCACATATCTGCGCACTGTGTTGCGGGATAGCTCAAAACTCCTGCTTATTTGCTTTATCTCCATCCCCAATGCATAGCATTGGAGAATATTTGCTATCTTTGTTGTCATAGTAGAAATGGTTTTACCCCACCGGTCAAGACGGGAATCAAATCTACGAAAAACACCCCTGTCGGACAATGTTTGGCAGGGGCGTTTTTATATTGTTTTTAAAGGAAATGTCTATTTTGACGAAAGGGAGCAAAATCGCTTGGTTTTCAAGGGCAGATTGCGATGGATTTTCCAAATGCTAATCGTTGGTAATCACCACTTATCTACGATGCAACATCGAAGCATGTTTAATTATCAGCGTTTTAGCATTTTAATCGGTACAAATAGATTTTTGACAAAGAATTCATTTTCTATGTACAAGTGTAAACCTTTGTTTTTCAGTCTTTTGTTGATTTTATTTGTACCGCCTTTCTTCATTCAAATTTTGTATATCAAAAATCAAGTATAAAACTTTGATTCTTTGATAGTTTTATCCCATGCGCTACATGATGATGGTACAACAAAGATAGGTCTTTTTTGTGAATTTCTCAATGTATTAATGTGGAAAATAATAATATATTTAAGTAGTACTTGTGGTGTAATCCGGAGATTATTTATGTTTTTGATTATGTAACAAAATCAAAAAAAAGTAAGACGATATTATATCATTATTATTTGGAACTTAATTTTTTTTCTATGTTGTTTCCAGTTTAGGATCTTTGTCGTATGTTTGTTTTCCATGTGATAAAACATATAATATGACAGATAGCATAGAAAATATAGGTTTGATGATTCGGAATGAACGTCTTCGCAAGGGACTTACTCAAGAAGAACTGGGTAAACGTATAGGAGTTGGAAAAGCTCAGATTTCAAAAATTGAGAGTGGAAAAGGACTTACAATAAAGACAATAACAAAAGTTCTTGATGCTCTTGGCATGTCTGCTTCTGTTATCTTACAAAATACGCAGGCGATTGATAAAAATGTGATTGTATATATCGTTGCCGTTATCAATGAATTTGCCAAGACTTATCATATTTCTGTTCGTGAAGCAAATAATTATTTAATACGTTTTAATGGTATTGACTTCCTTACGGAACATTATGAAGCAGAACATCTGCTTTCATTGGATGATGCCATTCAGGACCTTACTCAAGTTTGTTTAAATAATGGAGGTGGCATTCAGTGAAATTATATCACGGTTTTGATGTTGGGTGTAGCAAGCGGTAGGATATTGAAAATAGATAAAGTACTGGTATTTTAATGTGTGACTTTTCATTTTTATATATAAGAATTTATTGATTCTCAATAATATTCGTAACTTTGCAATATAATTTATATATAACAACGATGCAACATAATAGAATGAACATACCTGCAAATACATTATATCGAAGCACAAAATGCTTTGAGCGTGTGTCGTATGTTCATGCATCAAGCATTGAATCATTGAATAAATACAATTACACTTTCCAACGATCTTTATGTATATTATTGAGGTTACAATGATGCTGATAACCCTCTGATAATTATAATAGAAAGCCGTCGGAAAGTCCTGATTAAAACTTTTCGACGGCTTTTTCTTTATGCCTTTTGGTGACATCCGCTCGATGCGTCCTTCTCCGTCAATTCCGTCCATGGGCAAAATACAATGTATTATTAACCGCGTAGTGATGCGCATAAATGAACAAAATTATGAATTATAAATTTGATGGAAGCAGGGTGTTCTTTACATCTGACACGCACTTTAACCATACCAATATCATCCGGTTCTGCAACAGGCCCTTCAAAGATGTAGCCCACATGAATGAAACGATAATAGCCAACTGGAACAGCGTGGTTGGCCCTGATGATATAATATTTCATTTGGGAGACTTTTGTTTGGGAGGTTCTGCCGAATGGATAAATGTACTAAACAGATTGAATGGGAAAATATATCTTATAGCCGGCAATCACGATATAAAGAATCTCAGGCAGAATTATACGAAGTACTTTGAACAGATAACGATGCAGATGCATATTGAAGTTGATAAACAGAAAATTTATCTGAATCATTGTCCCTTCCTTTGTTATGGAGGAGCTTACAGTGATACATGGCAGCTTTTCGGGCATGTACATACCAGCAGGCATAACACCGGCAAGGATGTTCCGCGGTTGAAAATGCTTTTCCCGACTCAGTATGATGTAGGTGTAGATAACAATAATTTCACACCGGTATCATTTGCACAGGTAAAGATGATAATAGAGAAACAGATAGAACAATTAAAGGAAGGAGAATGATAAAATGAGAATACAATATATGAGTGATTTGCATCTCGAATTTCAGGAGAATAGCAGATATCTGAGATATAATGAATTGCCTGTAACAGGTGATGTACTGGTGCTGGCAGGAGATATTTTCTATCTCAAGGATAAGACTGCTCCAGTTATGAATTTCTGGAAGTGGGCATCCAAAAATTACCGTCAGGTATTGATTGTTCCTGGTAATCATGAATACTATAACTATTCGGATGTGATGGAACGCGGTTTTCAATGGAAGTGGATGTTGCGGGAGAATGTGGGTTACTATCAGAATCAGGCTGTCCGCATCGATGATACGGACTTTATACTGAGTACGCTTTGGTCGCATATCAATCCGAATGATGAATATTTTGTATGGAAAGGTATGAACGACTTCCGTCAGATTAAGTTTGGCGGGAAGCTGCTGCAAGTGGAGGAATTCAACCGGATGCACGAGATAAGTATTGACTTTATTCGGAAAAACATCGAAGAGAGCACAGCAAGCCATATTGTGGTGGTCACACATCATTTGCCTACACTCCAAGTAGTAGCAGCGCACCATAGAGGATCTGTTCTGAACAGTGCATTTGCAAGTGAGTACGATAATTTAATCGCCAATAGTAGGATTGATGCATGGATATATGGACATTCGCATACTAATATTGATACGGAGATAGGAGGGACCAGGGTAATCTCTAACCAGATGGGATATATTTTTGCAAATGAGCATCTGATGAATGGATTTGAATCGGGCAAGTTTATTGAAATTAAATGAGTACAGCGATGAATGAAAGAAAAATCATAGATAGAAAATACCTTTGCGATTTAGCTAAGGAAGTTGGTCTGACTACATTAGATCTGGAAGCATTAGGCGAAAATCATCATTGGGAAATTGTTGTGGAAGGAAATTTACTGGAAAGGATGATTGAGACTCAGCGTCAGTTTGAGCGTCTTGCCGTGATTGGTGATGAAGAGTATCGTGGGTTTTATATAGAGGTGCCTCGGCCAACATCAGAAGATTGGGGTAATGCAGAGGAACTGATTGCTTCGGGAGAATACAGCAGCATGGATGCATATCTGTCGGACTGGCTTGCGTTCAATCCGATGGAAACGCGCTGGTTCTATGTAACCTCAAGAAAACACGGGAATAACCGGTCGATTCATGTTACCGACCGGAAATTTACCCACTTTGTTATTTCTAACCGCTCCTCGTATAATGAAAAGGAGTTCGATGATGTTTGTTGCAAGGAGAACCTTACACGTTTTTTCGACTTTTTGAATCTTATGATTGGTGTTATTATAGCAGATTCCGACGGGTTTAATGAGTATGTAGCAAACAATCTGCCATACCAACAACGTACAGGTAGGATTTCCAGAAAGAACCTGGTCCGCATAGTTCCGAGTCTTAGGATTGATGTAGAGGACCGTGAAATGACAGTTAAGGCTTTAGAGGACTCAATACAAGGGTGTTCTTTGTCTCCTATAGAGACTATGACCATACGAAAGTATTGTAAATTTTATCGTATTGCTAACGAAGCTTATAAGGCTTATCATAAGAAACGGGGTATCGGTGGACGTATCAATAAGGATTCAAAAAGAGATCTCCAAAAAATCTCGGATGTGGCTTACTACAAGTATATGAAGTATGTGGATGTGGAGAACCTTTATAACGTCGACAGCCAGGAGGATTTCATACGGTTTGCAACGGATCATTACGGTGAACTTGGGCTTTCACGTTTGAATATATTAGCTTCAAATGTTCAACATCAGGGATGGAAGATTGTTGTTTCCAACAGTTATTCATCCAATGTCGGATTGGCTATGGAGGTGGCTGTCTCCCTGTATAAGGCTGATGCTCCATTACATATTTACGATGCAGAGAAACTTCTGAGTATTCTGAAGGAAGAGGATTTTGTCCGACTGGTTCCTGATTCATACCATAACTATATGGGATATCAGGAAGAAGGTACCGTATATGAACTTCCTTGGGAGTATGAATGTTTTGATGAGAAAAACTCTTTTCTTACTCTGGAGCAATATCATGATATTATTTCTCATACCGAATGGGAGTCTGAGAAACGTGTAGAGCCTATTTCTTAATGGAACGTCGTAATTAAAAGTTGGCTTATCTCCATGTTTATGCGTAGTTGATAAGCCATTTTTTTGCAATCAAAACTTCATGAGGGAAATAGCGAAATTGGACATATAACAAATACAAAATATAGGATTTACAATCAATCACTATGATTTGACGATAAGTTTTCTAAGAAAAATTAGTTTTATTCTCAGAAATTGCATAGTTTTGTATTTATAATCTTCATAATAGTGAAGATTAATGCTTAAAAATATATATAAATATCATTATAATGATATATAAATTCGGTTTATATGGTAGATTTCTATGAATACTCCACGCCTGAGCTTGTAAGGCTATTAGGCAACAGATTTAAAGAATATAGAATTCGTTGCAATCTCACTCAGAAAGATGTTTCTGAGCAATCCGGAATTGGACTTACAACCATCCACAAATTCGAGAATGGTACAGCTGGCAATATTTCATTGTCAACATTTATTGTGTTGTTGAAAGTGGTCGGACAGATTAACACTATAGACAATCTTCTTCCGGAATTGCCTGAATCTCCTTACCTGATGCGTAGGGATGATAAAAAGGTACAGCGTGTCAGACACTCTAAATAGCATAAATTATGGTACAGTCGTTAAAAGTAATACTTTGGGGTGAGGAAATTGGTAGATTGGCATGGGATGCCAGACGCAGGTTGTCCTATTTTATGTATAATCCGGCCTTCTTGAAGAAAGGTCTTAACATTTCTCCATTAGCTGCACCAGTTGATGGAGCGAGAGGACTTATGCCTGTATGGGGAGAAGAGGCCAAGATTTATCAAAAATTACCGGCTTTTTTAGCAGATTCATTGCCAGACTCATGGGGTAATCAACTTTTTGAATTATGGCGCCAGCAGAATCACTTGTCAAACGCAGATATTACTCCTCTTGACAAACTCTCATTTATAGGAAAGCGTGGAATGGGAGCTTTGGAATTTTTGCCTGAGGTTTCAAGAGAGCGTAAGGCTGAAAAAATAGATATCAAATCATTGGCAAATTTAGCAGAGCGTATATTCTCAGAAAGAGAAAATGCCAGAATCCTGCCTGAAGAGTCGGTAACAATGCAGTCATTACTTACGGTTGGTACTTCAGCCGGTGGCCGTCAACCTAAAGCCATTGTTGCCATTAATCGAAAGAATGGTGAGGTCCGTAGCGGGCAGATTTCCGGATTAGAGGAATTTGATTACTATCTGGTCAAATTTGGGAATTCGCAATACAGCTCGGCAGAATTGGAAATGTCTTACTATGAACTTGCTACAATGGCAGGGATAAATATGATGCCTTCAAAACTCTATCAGGTGGACGGAAATAATCATTTCATGACAAAACGCTTTGACCGTAATAATGGAAAAAAGATTCATACACAAACTCTGGCCGCAATTAGCCCTGATGCGGACAGTTACGAACAATTGATTACAGTGTGTCGGAAGCTCCATCTACCGGAAACAGACTGTTATGAGGTATTCCGCAGGATGGTTTTTAATGTATTGGCAAACAATACAGATGATCACAATAAGAATTTTTCATTCGTTATGAGTGAGGACGGTACTTGGCGTCTGTCTCCTGCATACGATGTAACTTATATATTTGACAATGGAGGATTCTTGCCTAATGAAGATCATTGCATGTATATTAGGGCAAAACTTAGGGATATAACACGGGATGATGTTATTCAATTTGCTAAAGATAATGGAATACGTAGGCCTGATGCAATAATACGTGATATAGTTAATGCCATGAAACAATTTCGTACGGTTGCCACTAAATATGGTGTTGCAGAACTGTGGATAGGACGTGTTGAAAACACTATAGTTGACCGTCTGAAATCATGGGGAGAGTTAGAGGAAATGGCTCCCGAAATATGCGAATTTGTCATAAACGGACATACTATAAAGAATATCCGTATGGAGCAGGCGTATAAAGGAAATTTCCATTTGCTTGCTGAAATAGACGGTCATGAACGTAAGTTTATTATTGGTAAGAATAAAGAAGAGTTTTCACTTATTGAATCAATAGGCATAGCAAACCTGTCATCTGATCAGCTCAAGTATATAGTTGAAAAGTATTTTATCACTAGAAAGTATAATCGCCGACTTCGATAGACAGTTTTTTTCATTATGGGATTCAAACAATTAATAGTTTTAATGAGGCGGCTGGTCAATCGGTATTTCATGTGCATATACATTTGATTCCTCGCTATAAGGGAGATGTGGAGAATCCAAAAGGTGGAGTGAGGGGGGAATTCCAAGCAAGCAGAAATATTGATATTGTTTTATAGATAATCTGTCAAATAATTAGCATCTTTGCGAATAAATTGTAGTTATGGAACTTATATATGTAAAAGAAGTAGATAAAAGTTTGTTGTATCAAGGCTTTACTATAAGAACGGCTTTATTGAATTCTTTTCTTGGTATATTTGGAAAGTTGGACATTGGTGAAATGCGTCAGATTTCTATTCTGCTGAATGGAAAGATATATTCGGGGATTAAGGTAGTTAATCAAAACTTCGATAGGAATAAATATCCTAATCATCCAGAAATGTATCAAGTCCGTTATGATAATATGAATGATTTCCTCCAGGCATTACGTTCTGAATTTTCGGATTTATATAATTTCATAGATGAGCAGATGAAAATTAAAAAGATTATGAAAGAGCGAGGAGAGAATATGTCTAATATAAAAATTCCTCAAGAGCTGAAATCTTCATTATCTTTTTATACTACTGATAATCCTAATGTTTGGGAGGCTGTTCCTATAACTTCCTCTGATTACCAAGAGACTAAAAAGCAATTATCAGAATTAGCTATTACTGAAAAAAGCTTTGAGGATATGCTATTGACTGATAATAATGCAACTATAGTTCAAGAAAATCATTTTGTGAAGATTCGTAAGCTGGACCGTAATGTGTGTCTGAATTTAAAAAAACTCTATAATTTCAGATGTCAAATTTGTGGACAACTCATTTCTGCACCATATGGCAACAAGCCTGTTGTAGATGCCCACCATATTGAATTCTTTACACAATCGTTAAATAATAATTATAATAATGTGATGATACTTTGTCCTAACCATCATAGGATAGTGCATACATATCGGCCATTATTTAAAAGGCAAACAAAAATTTTTGAGTATCCTAATGGGTATAAAGAGAAGGTGTTGCTGAATTTACATTTATAGATTTATAAAAGGTTGTGACGCTGTCCAAAATCTTGTGTATCTGGAAATACGAAACTCAAATTTGAATCCCGTATTTCCATTTACACAAAATATTTTATAGTGCCACAGATTTTAAATGTAATATAAATCTGATATCTTCAATATCTATCTTCTAATAGCAGATATAAGACGACTAAAATTATCATAAATGGCATTTTCTCCCAAACCTATATTTGTCAGAGTATTACTAATTGAGCAAACCTTATTAAAAGGGGCATCTGTTTCTGTTAGAATAAGATTACGGGGTATGCGCTTAATTATTTCTATTCCGCTATTAGTCTTTGTCATTTTTTCGTTGATAGAAAAATAATATCCATGTTCTACAATCTTAGGAATTAGAGAGAGAGGACCTGAATACCAATGGAATATTACATTCTTAATGCCATAGGTAACCAACATTTCGAACAAGACTTTTTCTGCTCGTCTGGAATGGACACTTACTATTTTATTTTTTTCACTTAATAGCTGCAATACTTTCTCTAAAACGAAAACTTGATCATCTTTAGTTTTTAGTCCTTCGTTACTAAAATCTAGACCGATCTCACCGATATAGCTAGTTTTATCTAAACACTGGCTGAATAGCCGTAATTCACTTTTATTTTCGCTTGCATATAATGGATGAAATCCTAAAGCCAAACGTGAGAACTTATATTGTCTTACATGCTCATAGCCCAATAAAAAATGACTTGGCAGATTTGTCATTCCTATCGAGATATTCTTTTTTACCTCTTGTTGTTTGAGATACTGTTCAGGATTTGGCATCATATCAAAATGACAATGGGTGTCTATAATCATATTCCTGCTCTTATTTGTATTTCATTTGTAGCTTTTTTCTTAAGCCAATTTATAACTTGTCTGTATGAGTGTAAGGCTAATGATGTATATTCATCTAACTCTTGCTTTTCTATAATTCCATTAAAGAATAGTTCTTGGCGAATTGTACGTTCATTCATTCTGTTTTTTAGGAAATACAGAAGAGCGTTAAAATCCCTATTCCTTTTTTGATGTTTATTGTCAAGATTAAATTTAATGCCATGAAGTACATCAGTGCCAAGCAATGCCTCATTATCTAGACCTATTGTATCTAGTGCGACTCTTCTATATAAGCATGGCAAACACATACCACAATGCTTGATTTTGGCATTGCGTATTTCTATTCCGCTTTTGTCCCAAAAAACATTGTGACCACGTTTTGCACAAGAGCATGATAAGTCAACTAATGATTTTAAAATTGCCTTTTTCGAAGTATCTTGACAGCACTCAAGAACCATGTCTGCTTTTGATTTTAATCGATATGGGTTGTATATTGAGTTTGATATACCTATAGTATATAAGGCCTCCTGTATGCGTTTGATAAAAGTAGGATGTGTAGTTCGAGTACTGCATGAACTCCTTCTTCCACTATCAAGAGGTATATTTATTGATATAGTTCCATTCTCTGGAACTATCAATTGACATTGTGGGGATATTTTGTTTGCAATATATATTCCTGCTGCAAAAAATAATAAGGAACGTGAGCGGAATGTACTCTCTGTTGGAGTTTTAATATTCCAAGAATGAGGTTTAAGCCCTGCGTTCAGCAACACTTGTTCGTATTTATTCGAAAAGATATTGTTTTCCCTGCAATATTTTAAAATGCTTTTTTGATCACTATGCTCTTTGCCCAATTCCATATGTGAAACAAGTAGTATCTTTTTATCAATAGAGAGAGTGCTGGCCTCATCTATAAATCCAATCAATGAATCTAAACCTCCTGAAAACAATGCAACCTTTTCAAAAAACTGAGGATTATATTCCTTTACTTTTTTAGTTGGATTATACGAGTATGAATCTGCCTGTATAAAGTGGATATCCCAATTGTCGCCCGTAAGAAAATTGATTGCTTTATTAAAAGCTTCACGACCTTTATTCATATCCTCAAGATTTATTACAGGAACATTCAATAATATCAAGTTTCGTTTCCATCCATCATCTGAATTAGACAAACGAAGTACAGCTCTGTCCACATTATATACAATCATGGATAAAACTAATAAATCAAAAGCAACAGATGATGTATCTCGTGAAAACTCCCATAACTGTTTGGGATTAAACTTTGTGTCGACAGAATGAACTTTTCCGTCACTTCCTTGAAATGAAAGAGTAAAAAGGCCAAAAACTTCGCTTGTTTTTGACGGAGTATAATTAATGTTTATTCTTGTTTCCATATATCCAATATTTCTGATGTTAAAGAATCCAGGTATTCTTTTCTTTCTCGGCTATTGAAGTCGATTTGAGTTAGTTCTTTGCTTAACTTCTCATCTAGTTCGTTATGAAGCCAACCTCTCATGTCCTTCTTTATTTCTTCGGGATTACTCCCTTTGTCAAATATGTGGCTTTGAAATAATTCAGCAGAATATTCCAGTATGTATTCAATTTCAAATGTTATAATCCATTCATGAAGATCGTCATCTGTTGCATTCTGAAGTTTATCTTCAATTTCTTGTCCGTCTTTACAATCTGACAAAATATCATTCAGCACTTTATCCATTGCATAAGTTGCTGCTGCATCATCCATTGTAGAATCATTGTCTCCAATAATCTCATGCAAAAGCAACTCCTTGAAATCATGTGGCGTTTTCGGCTTTTGTGTATCAGGCAGTCTATCAATGCCTAAACTTGATACAAGTCCATATTGCTTAATATTGTTTAAAACAGTAGCCAACCCTCTGACTGCATGTCCACCAGCACGTCCAAACGAACTGCCGCCTCTCTTGCCTCCATGCCCTCCAATTCTGCCACCTCTATACAAACCATTGCCGAGCGCTATTCCTAAATTACCAAAAAACTTTGCATTTGACTCAGACTTATTGTCTGTTCCATTTGCTAGACTCGTCATGGCTCGTTTTGCTGCAGACCAATTAGGCGAAGATTTCAAATTATGTGATTGTGATGTACCCATATTTATTATTTTTGTATTTTTCGTTCAATAGCTTTTGTTAAAGGGTTCGCTTTTGGCAAACTATTTATATAGTTATGTATCTCATTACTTAATGGAAGCATTCTAACAAAAAATATATCCGCTTTTGTATCTATATCTTCGGTCTTTATATTACTGAATAATAATTTTAATCTGTCTATTTTGTCACCAAATAATAAATTATTCTCATCGCAATTAAGTATTCTCCAACAATTTTCTGACTTTGGATCTTTTCTTAGGTTATCATTAATCAAGTGAATAATCATGTCTTTTTCTGAATCATCGCAAGCATTAATAATTCCAGGCAAATCTCGCTTCATCATACTGTTTGTTTGCAAGGTACATAATCTTCGGAATAACAGCATGACTTTGTTTGTAACCAACGAAGCTATTGGTTTTTCATTTTTCAAAGCATCTCGTGCTATCCAAAAGTAGTTTTGTAAATTTATATCTTTTAATGACGGATCTGAGCTTAACCATTGCCTCAAATAATCTGACGACCAGTTGTCTTTCCATTGTGGATTTTGAATACCATTTTCAGTTTTTGCTTCTTGCTCAACATCATCCAATGGCAAAACACCTCTATTTGCATTTTGAAGTTTATAAAGTTCTTCAAAACGAGAATTGTACAGTGTGTTGTACTCTAATACCATTAGTTTGGTTAATACTTCAGGGCGTATATCTGTAAAACCTGCTACCTCAGCTAACTCTTGACGTACATATAAGGTATTTAGAAAACGTTTTAGTTGTCGTGGATTACCATTTAAAAAACGCTTAATTAGAGGTACAGTTGGTAAACGATATTCTACTGCATGAAAATCAATTTTTTTATCTTTGGGAATATTTGCTTTGATGTCATCTATATTATATTTGGAATGCTTGTCTGTTTTTCTGAACTCCAAATATTTCTGATGTATTTCATTAAAGTAGATATGATTTAAATGATTTTTGCATAGAAGAAGTGTGATATAAGTCTCTTGCTCGTTGTCAGACAAACGTGGCAGTTTGTATGGTAGTTGAATGAGTTTTTCCAAATAATCTGAAAATGGACTGGATATATCTTCTTTCTTCATTTGAATAGGATAATGCTGACTAATAGCATATTCAATAATACGTTCATCTGCACCAATGATAAATGCGGTTTTCCTTACATTTACAAACAACTTGACGGCCTCCAGGCAACCAATAATTCTTTTGGGTTCACATCTATCCAAATCATCAATATAGACAACAACAGCCTTATATCCCATATCGTCAACCAATTCTTCAAAGAGTTCTCTGAATGTTGCGATAAATTTTGACGTATTACCTTTTGTTACATCTTCAAGTAGATTGTTGTACTTATCCTTGTTTGTTATCTTATCAAGGTCTTTATTTTTCGGTAACCATTTCTTTAGCCAATCAGGAGTGAGATTTTCATAGGCTTTCTTCAAGATAAATACGCCTACTTTTAAAAAGTTAATTCGCTCGAGAAAATCATCTACCCGTTCAAATACATCTTTTCGCTTATTAATATCTTTGTCAAGTGCTTCTAATATACTTTCTATCATTGTCAGTTTTGTTGAGTCATAGCTCTCAAACTGCCAACTATTAAAATATACTTGAAGTATAATCTTATGTTTCTTGTTCTGTTGTGATTTTTCCCATTCATGTAAGGACTGCTGAAGCAATAGCATCAAACTACTTTTCCCAGATCCCCAATTCCCAAATACCCCTATGGAAATTGGTAACATATCATCATTCAAAATTATCTTCTTGAGTAAATCTGCATGGACTTGATAGCCAAGCAAATCTTGCGTTGTTTCATTATCTGACCACATTTTATATTCTTAAATTAAATTGTTTATATCAAATGCGAGACATAAATATTCTTATACTTATTTTCCATGCAAAGGACAAATATCTCTGAAGCCCAGCAATTGCAGTTCTAATTTCCTGGAGTTCCTGACCACTCATACCAAACAAGTCCTTGATAACCTTATCATCAATAGTTTGTTGGATCATGTGCAATCGCATAGAAGTCAAAATCATTTAATTTGAAGCTATTAATATTCTGAGTGGCAAGGATTATATTTGGTTTAGGCCTTTATTCGTTCTATTGCTGGTGATTGTCAAAGTCAAGCATATAATGAGCTCTATCAATAATAGAGAAATGGCGGATCTATACGACTTCGTCATTTACACGATTGTAAAAATTAACTTTTCCATATCTGTATATATTTAGTTTAAAAATAAGTGAATATACATTTTTCTCTTAAGAAGAAAAAATATGTTACTATTAATTTTCTATTTGCACAAAGTTTTTATAGTGCTGTTTTCTTTGTTTTTATAATCTTCCGTTGTCATTCCATTCTCCGTAAAGAAGTCCTTTTCGGGTATTTTCTATGAATTTGTTCAGACGGCTTTCAAAAAGTTCGGGTTGATTCCTCTTGATTTGGATGGTATCAATTCTGATTCGCCTATATAAATCAGGAAATTGGCAGAAGTTGTTCCACACTACCGGGTCGGATTGTAGCCTCTGTAATATGCAAATCACTAAAAAATATCCTGCGGTTAGGTATAATTATCTTATTTTTGACTGAGTGAAAGCATTTGTTTTTCCATTTTGAAGATTTTCTATAATTTCGTGTATATTAATGACTTTGCAAATGAATGAATTCAATACATATCTCAAAAATTTAGACTATTCCCATATAAAAGATTTATGTGTGGAAAAAGGGAAATTGCGTACTTACCGTAAGAAAGATTTCTTTATCTGTCAGAATGAAATAGAACGTTTTGCAGGGTGGGTGAAAGAGGGTACATTCCAATATACGTACATTGATGAAGAGGATGAAGAACATATTGTAGGATATTCTTTTACTAACGAATTTGTATGTGACTACTCTTCCTTTATGAAAGGTTGTCTATCATTAGTAAATATTCAAGCAATAGCAGATTGTTCGGTCTATGAAATATCACGCCATGATTTGATTGAATATTTGGAAACGAATATGGAAACTCAAAGATTCGGAAGATATGTAGCTGAAAATCTATATGAAATGGTATATGAAAGATTCCTTGATTTATATTGTAGTCCTGAAATACGATACAAGAAATTAATAAAACGTTGCCCAGACTTGAAAGAAGCAGTTCCTTTGAAAAACATAGCTTCATTCTTGGGAGTTACTCCCGAAACTATAAGCCGCATACGCCGTAAACTGGAAAAATAGTTCATCTTTTAACATCTATTGTATTAGTGTCTTGATAATTATCAAGAATTTTTCTATTTATTCTCCGTTACTTTGTCACTTTAATTATTTAAGATACTGATATGATACGCAAACTAACGAAAGAAGAATACAAACATGCCGCCGATTTATCCTACCAAGTATATATGGAATGTGGCAAGAGCGATTTTACCCAAGAGGGCATTGAAACGTTTAAAAACTTCGTATATAACTCATCGTTGATGAATGCACTTGACTTCTATGGCGCCTTTGATCATCATCGACTGATAGGTATAATTGGCGTGAATAAAGAAAAGCAGCATATTTCCCTTTTCTTTATTCTGCCCATCTATCATCGGCAGGGAATCGGGAAATCGCTGTTTGCCTATATGATGGATGATTGCAACTTTACTCATCTAACGGTGAATTCCTCAACCTATGCCAAAGCGTTCTATCAATCTTTGGGATTTAAGCAAAGAGGTGAGAAGGAGATAAATAAAGGAATTATAAGTATTCCTATGGAGAGAAACGTATGATTTTATCAATCCTTGAAGTAATTCTTTAATATGAAAAAAATTCATTCTGTTCGCAGCTATCATCGCCTGTAATCTTCTGTGCATCACCTCCTACGAAAAATAACAGTCATATTCCAAGTTCTGGCCGATAAGGGTACAGTCACCCACAAAGTCCATGAAGGCATACAGACCGGTCTTACGGTCAACCTTTTCGGCACGTTCATATTCCTGGAGAAGAGGGTTAACGATGCCTCCGAGCATGGCCGGTATCGGCTTGTCAGTGTGAAGGATGATGTTGAAACGGTCGATTATATCCCCGGCATTCACCTTAATGGCCGCAATCTGTACGATGTCATCCTCAAAGACATTCAAGCCCGTGGTTTCCGTATCAAAGATAACGTATTCGCCCTGGCAGCATCTGTAAAGCTCCAGCATGTATGAGCTGCGCATGTAGTTTAGAAAATCTGACGGCAGCAGGTAGTTGTCACGGAGATTCTTCACGAAGCGGCGTGCCTCGGAATCTTCATTGAAGATACCTGTCCCGGTCAGGATCTTTGACCATGCCATCATGTTGGAATCCATGTACACCACCTGCAGATGGGCAAAAAGCAGCTGCGCCTGTCGGGTAGTGAAAAGGTCTATTCCGGAAATCTTGAAGTGGGGGATATTGCGGTCGGAGAGTTCACGGGATATCTGGTCGGCATCCTTGTTCCAAGGCACAAGAACTGCCACTCTTTCATCAGGATGTGAGGTACAGAAATTACCAACACTTTCAGCCACAAGCCTTACTTCAGCGTCCTTATCGGAAGCGGACATGATACAGAGGGAATTCTGTCCAGCTTCAGCAAGATTGTTCGTCTTGGGCAGGAAATGAGGGTCAACATCAAGCTCCATGTTGGCGTATGTGTTGAAGACATCCAAGAGATATTTCGGAGAACGGTAGTTGAAATAAAGGCGGTGCATGTTCTCTCCGCAGCGTTCACGCAACCATTCAAGCGTTGCGAGTTTTGCGCCTATGAATGAGAAGATTGCCTGCTGTTCGTCACCGAGATAAAGAGTCACGTTTTCCTTAGAATGGTCAGTAAACAGATCGATGATTCCGAACTGGAAAGGGGAGAGGTCCTGAACCTCGTCAATCTGAATCCAGGAATATTTCTTCAGCCTGTCCTGATGCTGTGAAGCGTGGATATAGGTCAGGATAAGCAGGTCATCAAAGTCAACCAGGTTCCTTTTTTCCTTGTACTGTTGGTATTTTCTTGCAAACTTGAACTGCTGGAGACAGTCATCAGGTGAAGTTTGAACTCGAAAAAACATCCCATGGAACATATTCCTCGCTCGGAAAGTCCTTCTAAGATCTTGTAAATTAGTACCCGTTAGTTACGGCAGACACGCAAGGGGGGCAATCGACAGAGCTGACGCTCGTACAGGTTTCCAACTTGACTTTCTTGATAAAGACAACCAGAGGAAGCATCATTTCCTTCCCAGTTCTACAAAACGGCTATAGGACACACGGTAGGGGAACAGGTGTGTCAGATGCTTGCAGACATATCCCTTATAGTAATGCTTGAAACACCGGAAGCCGCCTGAATGGAATAGGATAAGAATAACAATTATTTCCGTATCATTCATACGGTTAGGTTTGTTGCGGTGCTTGTGTTCCTTGTCTTCAACCATATATTTTCCCTGTTGCAACGCAAATTCCTTGCAAAAATCCTCTGCTATACAATAAATCTCTGTAATTTTGGACTTTGAGAACATGGTGATAATCGTTTAAATGTTATAATTTGACACTATAAATTCAATGATTTTATCGCTATTTTCCTGATTTTTAAATAGATAATTGTCTATTTATATCTAACTCACGTTATATTAATAAAGTAATAATAAAATAGCATTATGTATCAAAGAAAGGAAAGTGCCAAGAATACGTATTATCCTTCATTTCTATGTATGGAGGTAGATACACCAGACTATCTGGATGCATTGATGCGGATGCCGTTTGACGAACGTACAGAAGCTGCCTTCTTACATGAATATATACACTATCTGCAAGACCTTACAACGGTTTCAGGGAACGCCCGTATAGAAACGATTGTAGATCAGGTCAAATGGATTGTTGGTGATGTTGCTAGGCATAAGAATAAATTGAAACTACCTCTGGATCCAAATGATACATGGGCTTATAATATGAAGCCTAACGCTTCTAGCTTAAAGCTCTGTAAAGGTGATTTTAAAGTAAAAAATAAATCCGGAAAAGACATTACTCCCAATATTGTAACTCCTGTATCTTTCAGTTTGGTTAATGTTACGATTAACCTAGCGAATGGAACGCATGTGAAAGGGGGAGCCCAAGCTATATTTATTTTTCAGGATAAAAACGGTACGGAGTATAAGTATGCGGTCGGTGAACTTGCAATTTCTGAATCAATGGCTTACTTGATAGAAAACCATATCTATACTGATGTGTTGGCCAAAGGTGGAGACTGTCCCTATATGGTAGTTCAGAAAGTTACAGAATACAAGTTAGGAAGAATGCTTGATGATCTGTCATTGATAGCAATATGTGATATTTGTTTGATGTATTCGCTTCCAGGAAATGCTTTATACTATTTGTTAGAGGAGTTACAAACAATATCATGCCAGATAACACCTGCATTAATCTATCTGATAGGCCTTGGTCCTACCATTGGAAATAGATTTGGAAGGAATATGCCATGGATTTGTGAGTATATGAAAACTAATAGTCTCGCAAAGAAACAGATGTGTGATTATTTTACACATCCATATTGGGAGCAGATAGAAACAATTATTGGGCGAACATTTGATGATGTTCTGGCATATCGAACCAAACGTCCGACACTCTTCTTGGATATAGCATGTGGAGGAAGATTATTTAGAAATGAAGCATTTAAAATCACGATTGGCACATTGGGTTGCTTATCAGTGAAAACAAGTGCAGATTTAGTGTATAACTTTCTCCCTCGGTCATGTGAAGGTTTGAAAGTTGATGCCGACTGGTTCTTGTGTTTACATCAATTTTACAATCTTATGTTCACAAGTGATGCTGTTAGAACAGACCCTCATGGAAACAAATATATTGAGAAAGAGTGCGAATTGAAACAATGGTGTCATAATTGTTTTACAAAGAAAGGTGAGCCTGATTTAACGATGACAAGCTATAATTGTAAACGCTCACCATGGCTTAATACTTCACCAGATAAAATGGCACAATGTTCTTTTGGTAGGTTATGGGGGGCATTTGATTTACTCCATATAAAAAAGTTGAAGACGAAGACTTGAGAGCGGTGTATTGAATACCTCGCAACTGTCGCCAAGAAGCAAGTCGAAGATGCTCTTTGTCGATGATGGAGTGAATCTCCAAGGATATTCCGTAAATATTCCCCCCTTTCTTATAAATCAAGAGAAAAGTTTTACTTTACGTGAGCTTTTCTCTTATTTTTTCGGCCAAATAGCCAGTCTTTGATTTTTACAGAATATTATTTAGTGTGAGTTAAATATAAACTGTAAATAATAATCAGAAAATGTACCAGATAATAATTAAAAAATGGGCCTCTGGCACTAGCAAAAATATCAAAATATTGGAACGTGAAAAAGGATATTTTCCTCTTTTAATTTTTTTTGTTTAACAATTTCGTCTGCTTAAGTCTGTATGATTCATCCGTTTTATGTAAAGCCTTACATAAGTCTGGAGATTCTGTAAGAAAGATTAATGCTAAAAAGAAGTAGTATCTACTGTAAAGAATTATAATTGAAACTGACCCGGGTTAAAATGCATTTTTCTCTACTTGATTCTAATATATTTTTGATGGGTCAATTGGGAGTATAATAGTGGGTCAAGCGACTTTATATTTTCCAGTCATCCAAGTACTTTGACGGTTGACAAAAAGTATCTACTTTCGGAAAAACAGTACCGTTGTAGAGACCGGCAAAGTTCTCCATCGTGTAGTCAAGGGACACCAGCTTGAACAGCGTCTTATAGTCAAACGTGCGGAACAGGTCAGTGTGCATTAAAAATTCTTTTGGACATCCGTTGGCTATCATATAGCCAAGATACTGCATCTTGATGGCATTGGTAAGAATACGCTTGTAGCCATTGCTGGCCAGGACACCTTCATCCCAGCAGAAAATGGAAGCCATAATTGATAAAGATTCCTGCTCGTCAATGACGGTCGTATCACGTGCCACCACATTATTGTTAAAGAGGGTGCGAACGGAAGCGGTGTACGTTTCCGACAAACAGGCTCATTTCTCCTGAAGACTGAAGCCTTTCGAGTATTCGGGAGCGCATACCTCTGGCCGCCCTGTTCGTAAAGGTCAGACAGAGCATGTCATTCAGCGACACACCGCATGAGAGGGCACGAACCACTTCGGCTAGGATATCCGTCTTGCCGCATCCCGGAGGAGCCAGAACCAGATGATAACCGCTGTCGAGGGTGATTACCTTTTTCTGGAACTCGTCATTCTCATACTTTCTGTCGAAGGTATATGCCGGGTATTCGTAGAGAGGGTAGTTGCCTGGAGTAGGGATGCTACCATCTGGGGTATGGGGTGTGTCGGTGGGGTCATAGGCTATTGATTGGTGCTTATGGGATATTAGAATATCTATCTATACAGTAATCTACATAACTAAATATGATCTTAACCTTCTATTTTATTTAAAAATCAAATAATCATCTGTTTAAGTTTTCCATAAATTTCAAGGAATTCATCATCATTATCATCATCAGTCGGACATAAAGTACTGCGTAACTGAGAATAAGAAAGATTCGTAAAATGTTTATCACAAACCTTCTTTCCTCCAAGCCTGATAGTTTCTGCATGACGTTTACATATATCTTTAACATCATCCCAGTCTGAATAGTTTATAGTAATAGGATCTTGAAGACTAGAAAAGTATGAAGACGGAATATAATTTTCTATTTCGCGTTTTCGTGTTACTTGACAATTATCTGATGTATATCCTAAATCTATCATTTTATTTAAATTAGGTGAAATATCATCTGGTGCTTTCTTGTCAGAGTCTAATAAAATGAAAAAGAGTTTATTTAATTTTCTTATTATATTCAACGATGTCCAATGTTTAAGACTATCACAACCTCCTATACAAACTAAAAGCACACCAATTTGTTCTAATGTTTTATCAATCTTGCCTGCCGTTTTATATACCTGAGAAATGTGGCTTATAGCTTTGACATCATCAGAACCTTCAACAAGGAATAATAATTTGACATTGTCAAATACTTTGAATGTTGTATTGTCCCCTTTTATACCTAACTCCTCCACTATCTCTTGTATGCTAATGTCTTCACCTTGACGTAGGATATAGTCAGTTCCATTTTTTTGAACAAAAATAATATCTCCTATATTTGTTTCTGCTACAATATTAGGAGCATGCGTTGTAATCATAACCTGATAACCATTTTCTGTCATGGCTATAAGTTTGTTATATAGAAGAGTTTGTGTTTCGGGATGAAGAAAAGTCTCAGGCTCTTCAAAACCAAATATCACACTTTTATCATTGTTTTTTTCTTCAGCCAACATTTCAAAATATGACATCATAGTAATACGTCTAAATCCATCTCCTCGTGAATTTAATGGTATATAACCTTCTTCTTTATTACATTTAAATGAAGTACTGATTAATTTTGACCAATCAAAGTCTATCTTTGCACTTATCTGTTCTTCTGCAGATAAAACACTATTAATTTTACCTGTTATGAGGTCAAGGGACTTTTTTATCTCTTTGCGAATATTATCCTCAATATCATTTGTATTGATTCTTTCTTTAAGTAATCTGTATGCTTTATCCTTAAAATATTTTTGTACAGATGTATCGCTATCAGACAAAGAACTATCAGCCTTAAAATATTCAAACGTTGGAAGAATGTCTTTTATCCCTTCTAGTATTTTTTTCATTCTTGTCTGACCTGTTGTTGGAAGTTCTTCATAATCAAATTTATAACTATAATAATTGTTATTATAAAATGAACGTAGTTTTGAACGTTTTTCTTTATTATTGAATTGCTCCCCATTTCCCTTTTGTGTATCAATACCAAGTTTTTTACATAAAGATATGAGCTCTTTTTCTGTCATTAAAGCAAAATCATCATTTTGATATTTTTTACGTAGAATATAGATTTTAGGTTTAATTGTTTTTTGACTAATATCCCATTTCTTTTTGATGCATAATAAACCATGCTCATTGACGAGTTCCTCTTCAGCAAAAGTTATAGGAATGGATTCATCTATAATGCTTTCTCTACCAGAACAATCAAATTGAAGTTCTATTTCAATAATAGAAGAAGTATTATAAATATTTTTATCTTCATATGAAGGAGCGTGATCATTCAAGAAAGCATCAACAGCCTTAAGAATTGTAGATTTACCAACATCATTTTTACCAACAATACAGCAAAAATTATTTACACGGATTTTTGTTTCATCTTTAATACCCCTATAGTTCTTCAGAACGATATTAACTAGTTTCATAAAAGAATTATATTAAAAAATTATCTTATTTTTTGTGCATTATCCAATCTTCTATGGCAGTATGAAATGATACCCAAGATTTCAAGAGCATCATGTTCAGAAATATTCCAATCAACTTTTGGTTCATGAGCCGTTGGATTTCTAAACATTGCACAAAGACCTTTAAGCAGATTACAAAAGCCATTATGCTCATTCTTTTCCGATGTTGATTGATAATTATTGATTATTAGAATTGGATTTGTGCTGAATACTTGTTCTATTAATGTGTTACCATCAGTTTGTATATTAGACAAATCTCGTATACGCTGAAATAAGCCTTTGTTTGCTTCTAGTACGGAATGAAAATAGTTATTCTGCAACAATTCCGCCTTACAATATTTGAAAACTTCACGATGTGCTTTCCTTTTTTCCAATTCCTCTTTCAGGTTGTCTACCTTTATTTGGACATCCTTTATAGTGTTGGCAGCTTTTATTTCGCGATATTGTCCATCTTCCTTTAATTCATATCCAACAAATGCTAATTGCTGATTTATAGCTTTACGCAAGTTCTCAAATTCTTCAATTTTGTCTACATATCTAGATGGAGCTAAAACAGACCCTATAAATATTAATATTTGGTTAGAGCATTTATTCTTGTTTTGTTCATTGATTAATGCATTATAAAGACGAAACCTCTTTGTGTTAGAAGAATCAACATCTTCAATATTAGCATTAATAAGGAAACGATGTATTTCTGTCCCAGTCAAACCGTGATTGGTATCCCCCAAGATATTACATATCATTTCTAAAACATTAGGTGGCAAACATTTTCGCTTTATTACCATATAAACCTTAATTTAATTATTAATGTATTCTATCAAATATATTGTATTAGCACTGCGAACAAAACAACTTAAAAATCCTCTTTTCAGAATTAGTAAGAATATAAAACCTATAGATAATTACATACAACATTAAAAGTTACGAACTTAGAATATATATAAAATGCTTTATTTCCTGCTAGGTTGAACATTTTCTTCTGCCAGGTAATATATGGTCTGTTTTGCTCTAATGCCGGTTATTTCCATTATTTTCGGTATAGTCGTTCCGGCCTTGCAAAGCAGGATGACAGCTCTCTTCTTCGGCTTCTTCATCCTGGTGCATTCCTATCTCCCGAACTTGCCCCCCCCTTTTTTGGGGCTGCCTCGATTCCGGCTTTGCAACCTTCGAAAATAAGATTGCTGTTATACTCGGCCAGTGATGCGGGTATCTGCATGGTAAATCTGCTGATAGTAGTAGAAGTATCATGATCGTTTTGAAGGGAAACAAGTTTGATACACATTTTCTTCAGCTTTGCACAAAGGTTGAGTAACTTACTCAACGGAGCGGTCAAGTATGTCCAAGCGGTAAATGATAAGAGTGTTTCTGAATTAAAGTAATCCATGCAAGCAGTCAGGCTTTTACGCTTGAACTCATTTCTGGAGACCTTGTCTGTTAAAATCTGGATACATCCGGCATTGTTCAGTGCATCTTCATGAGAAAATATGTTATGCTTTCTTGTACTCACTCTGACTCTCTACTATAGCCTAAATTATATTTGGTTTTCCAAAGTTACTAGATTTAGACTTAATAAACAATAGAAATGTCATTAAAACCTTCTAAGAAATAAATTGAGTAATACTCATATTTTACAATAGGGAAGAAAAAAGGCTCAATGCCTCAAATAAAGAAACATTGAGTCTTTTTTCTGAATTATGATGAAAATTTGATGAATTATAAATCATTCATTCCCTTTTGTTTAAATACAATATTCATCATTTCATCAAATCATCGGAACTTTTTAAGAAATTCTTTTGTAATGGTATAATAGCGGCCAGTTTTCTTTTCTTCCCGATACGGAGGGCCTGGAGGGAAGTTTTTTATGAAGGTTGAATAAGCAAGAGAATTGTCAGTAGGTGTAAGTCTCCAGTTCCTTTTTAAAATGTTTCTAATCTGATAGGTTTCAACCTTGATATTACTAAGCATTAATAACTGTTGAATGTCATTAATACAGAAAGTCAATTTATCCTGGCTCATGGTATCCATGATATTTATGCAGATTTCAGCGAGATCTATTTCTGTATGATTCCTGCTACAATTGATAATCCTGTCGAGAGCTGGCGTATGTATCTGTTGCGGATTGAACCACATTCTACTTTCTTTGTACGTAGTAAGTTGACGGTGTTGAAGAAAGTGAAGAAATGCTGGAATTTCCGTGATTAGTTTTTGAAGAAAACTCGTATCGTCATTTTTGAGAGGATTAATTTTTCGCACCCAATAACGTGTTTCTCCCGGTTCTATAAGAACAGGGGTATCTTCATTATTGGAACACATGATGAATTTACCAAAAAATTGCACTTCACAGCGGTCTTTACCCTTTGCTTCAATCTTGTATACACTTGCTGTACTTAGATTCTTTAATCGTTCAGAATCCTCTCTACGGTTAAGCAACACTTCGTCAACTCCAATGAGTAATTTGCCGGCCCAATCAGCGTTGAACTGGCTACGAAAATCTTCGTTGGTATTAAATGTGACGTTATCCTGAAAGATTGCTTTCAGAAAATTCAGAAAGGTACTTTTACCGGTGTTTCTTTCTTGAGAAACCAAAAGTAGAATTGGTAGTTTCTGTACTGGATTGAGATAAAGAAGCTGAAAGTAATCCATACCTAACTCATAATGTTCTCCGAAAATATGAAGAATAAGTTCTTGTATATGTGAGAATTTCCCTTTTTGTGGGGTATGGGTAATCGGCTCATACAGATTAAGGAACGAGCCAATATTCCTCTTATAATCTACGTGACTTGGTACCGTGCAGAAGCCATCGTATTTAGGAACACTTGCTATAAAGTCTTTCCCATGATCATAACGTAAAGTCCCCATACTCCAAGGGACTCTACGCTTGGCAAATGTACCATTAATAAGAGGTTGAAAAACTATTTTATAGAGTGTGGTACCAACTCTTACGTATTCATCTGTCATTTCAATTTTTCCCATATCTAAAATTCCTCCCATCCTGATTTTGGTTTATGTTTTACTCCTTTTTGTATCTCTTTGTATAGGCTCTCTTTGTCAATCGGTTTTTTCCTGCTTTTTTCCATCCACTCCATAAGTTCGGTACGTTTGAATTTAAGCATTTTCCCAGGTTGATAATAGGGAATTTTATTTGCCTGAACAAGAGCATAAACCGTTGGCTTAGCAAGGCTGAGTATCTCACAAGCCTCGTTAATACCAATCATTTCTTCCTTTGCTGCTGTCTGTCTCTTTAATAACTGCTTCATCTCATTAATAGAAATCGTCAGTTCTTCCACCTTCTCCAATAGAAAAGCTGTGGCTTGAGGTAATTCCTCGAAATTTAATTTCATCTTCATCATTTTAAATTGATTTTCAGCAAAGAAAGATGGTGTATTATTGGTTAACTGGTGGATTATAAGTTAACCAATGGATAGTAATGTTTTTTCTTTGTTAATCTTTTGAAAAGGGAAGAGACTGTGCAACGAGCGGTGTTCCGATAGGGATAATTTTTATCGTAAACCGTCCTTCATTACAGGTGAGTTTGCTTGAAATGGTCAGTATTTCTGTATCTTCAAGCATAAGCTGAAAACTTTTTTTGATGAAATGTGCTATTTGCATGTTTGAGCATCCTAACCGCTTTCCGATATTTCTAGCTAAATGGTATAGATCTTTTGATGTAACTCCATTCAAACGACGTGATACAGCTGTCTTTATTTCTGTTTTATTGTTTAAGGCCATGATATTTTCTTTCATGACACTCATTTCATTGCTTGTCAGTATATCTTTGAAAGTGGCTTCAAAATAAGACATGACTTCTTTTATAGTATCATCTTTTTCTTTTTTGATACGTTCTCTATCCAATCTTACTTCTTCCTCATGAGAGTACAATATAGAATTATCTGTCTTTTCTTTATTATCATCTATGGTTTTATGAAATAGTTTCATCGATAGTCTACCATTCCTTTTCGTATTTCCCTTTATTTTGGTAACCCTTCTACTTCTTTGATCTTGTACTACATCAATAAGATTACATATTGTAGGTACAATATATTTACAGTAAGCTGTTTCAATCATAAATATGATTGTAATAAAAAGTAGGGTAGTGAAGAGTGAGTATAATACAAGGTCCAGACTATGTGGAGAGTTTCCTTTCAATATCAGATATCTGGGAATTGAGGTAATTGAACATATTGCAGTTACATATATTACAGCAAAATGGAATAAATTTAATCTTTTCATAATTAATGATTTTTTGTTATTGATTTTGATGCAAATATATTTTTGAAGTATCAGAAATTAAAGGAAATGATTACAAAATGTCTGGTTTTTAATATAATATAAGTATCATACTTCGTGAAATCGCCAATCATACTTATAAAAAAACGAACAAAGAAAATTTACATTTTTAACTGTATTTTGTATTGTTACATAAATGAAAAAGCCGTTGGGAAACTCCGATTTTCCCAACGGCTATACATATAAAAACTTTTGATCACTATTGCATGTTTATTTCAGATATGCAATTTTATTGCATATTACTTTAGTGATATCTTATCGACAGTTTCTCTTTTCTTTTCGCTTACTAATTCAGCATAGATTTGTGTTGTTGCAACATTCTTATGAGTAAGCATTTTTGACACTGTGAAGATGTCTGTACCGGCTGCGATCTGTAGTGTAGCATATGTGTGCCTAAAGCAGTGGAATGTTATATGTTTTTGAATACCAGCTTTCTTTATCCATGCTTTAAGAGGGTATCCAGTCATGCAACGGCGCAATTCTTTGAACACTTTACCTGTGCCCGGTTCTCCACAAAGTGCGTATGCTTCATAACTGATAGGTAGTAAGGCTTCTGTCTGTGTCTTTTGTGTACGAAGACGAATGCAATGTCCCAGATCAGGGGCTGTGCATAAATTTTCCCACTTAAGATTCAATATATCACTGATGCGTAATCCGGTAAGACATGAGAAAAGCGATGCATTTCTTAATACAGGTATATCGCATGGAGTTGAAGCCAGAGTTTTTAATTCATCTTGTGTTAAAAACTCTTTATGAATATCCCTACTTTCTATCTTTTCAAGAAAATCATTGGGATTTTCACGTAAATATTTATCTCTATATGCAAGTTTCAAAACTCCTCGGAATAATGAGAAATAACTGGCAGCTGAATTACGGGAAACCATTTTATCTGTATGTTTTAGTTGCCTTGCATGAAGAAGATAGTCTCGGAAGCGGTTACATAGGTCAACAGTGATTTCTCCAAACATACATTTGCCATTGACAAATTTCTCAAAGTGCAGATAAACGATATGCCATTTATGATCTTTCTTACGACATACTTCTTTGAAATATGCCATAAAGTCGGCTCTCATTTTGTGTCTGTCCATAAATCCAAATTCTTCATTGATTACAGCCTCTTGTCGGCGGCATCTGATAAGTTCGGCTTTAGCTAGGATTTCATTATTGTAATCTAGTTCAATTGCATTCTTGGGGGTTGCATAAATGTAAAATCCTAAATATTCACGTCTGCTCAGTTTCATTGTTTTAGGATTACGAACAGCAGGGTAGTAGTCCAAGTAAAGAGAGATTCGTCCGTTTCTTATAGGGCGTTGTCTTAATGTTACAGTAGTACATGTTTGTTGTCTCATAATATATAATGTATTAAAATTTATATTCAGGTTTAATTCTTATTGTGGTGATAGCAAAATAAACAAGTGTATTTCTGGTGATGTGGTTATTTTAAAGTTAACCATAGGATAACCAGTAAATAACATTAAATCGAAGGTGGAGCAAGCAGATCATCAAGCTCTTTGCGTGATATCTTGATATATTTTCCCTCCTGCACTTTACTGATATGATGCCATTTTACATAGTGATACAATTGGTCACGAGTGAGATTGTATTTTTCCATAGCTTCGGCTGTCGTATAATATTCTGGTTCAGCTTTAGCAAGACCTTTGGCAATATCTACATGCTTTTGGGAATAGAATACCTGTCGCTTGATTTTTTTCTTTGGAATAGCAAATCGGGAAACAAAAGAATATATTGCACTTGTTGTCATGCCAAACTTTTCCGTTAGATCTTCTACAGAATACCATTCCGTAATGTTGGAGTCCGGTGCTTTAGATGCAAAATATTTATCAAAATGCTTGGCACTCCAGTATGTTTTTCCTCTCTTGAAAACTTTGGGTATATTTTGTTCTTTCCCTACTTTAAATATCCACGATTCGTTTACTCCATATTTACTTGCAACTTCAGCGGTAGTATAAAAATCAGTAATAGGAGTGTGAGAGATTCTGTTTCGTTTTACATAAGAGGTAGAACTCATCATTGAGTCTATGTCTGACTTTCTAATCCTTGTGAATCTACTGCTAAATTGAAAAGCAGGTATTTTCCCTTGGTAAATTATCTTATAAATAGATGATAAAGCTATATTCAAAATCTCTGCACATTCTTTAGGGGATAAAAACTCTTTGTCCTTGAGAGGTTGAGTTCTTTTTACTTCAATTTTGGTTGCTATAACCTCTTCTGCACTTTTTACCTGTTTTGTTCTTAATGCACGTTTGTATGCATAACCGTTACATTGTTGATGCAACATCGAAACATGTTTAATTATCAGCGTTTTAGCATTTTAATCGGTACAAATAAATTTTTGACAAAGAATTCATTTTCGATGCAGAAAATATAAATTGATTTGTAATATATTGATATTTAGTATGCTTTTCCCTATTATTTATATGAAGAGGGACAAACTGGGGACAAAATTTATACAAAAATAACACTAAAAAAAGAAAACATAATTTTTGGAACTAAGTAATTCTCAAAATCGTATGCTAACCAAAAGAAAAAGGAAGAATTCTCTGCATAGTTATCATAATCTGATACCTAGTAGTATTAATTCTAACCCAGATTCAAGATGCATAGAGTGCCGTTTATTAGAGAAAAGAAATTATAGGTTTAGTCTAGTATCTTGTATATTTAAAAAGGTTCTAAACCAAACATTATACAACTTCATAATGACTGATATTGGTTAATAGAATCTTGTATTTTCTCTTTTCGCCAGCAATATTATTTATCTTGATGCCTTTCTTTATTTTTAATGCGTGAAATTTTCACGTGAAATTTTCACATTTCTGGTTGTTTTAATTATCTTTGCATTGAGATAGGTTAATGTCTCATTGATATTACTGTTTGATTATTTTATTAAATACTATTTTATGATACTGCGTGTTATATTGAAGAATTTTCTGTCATTCAATGATGAGGTTCAGTTTGATATGTTTCCTAATATGAAAAGGACAACCTTGTCTAACCATATTACTATGCTTAATGAGAAACTGCCTGTATTGAAAATGGCTGCTATATATGGAGCCAATGGCGCTGGAAAATCCAATTTGTTAAAGGGTATCAATTTCTTGAAAGCAATAGCTTTGAACAAAAGTTTTCTCGACAAGGATACCTTTGGTAAGTACATCTTTGCGTTAAAAGAAAATACAGGAACAGAACCTATGGAACTGACAATAGAGTTTGAGACAAAAACAGGAATTCCATATATATACTCTGTGGAAATTATGAATACTGGGATTGTTTCCGAAATACTACAGATTTCCGGTTTGGGTTCGGAAGAAAACCATAATGTTTTCACTCGCAAAGAGGGCAAAATCGAATATGCAGTTACGCCTTCAGAGGAAGTAGGCAATATGGTTTTGGGATGGATAGAAAAAAATCCATTTTCCAGTCTTTTGACTATAAACAATGATATGCCGGTATTGACGGATGAAAATATTAGTATTGCACAAAAATGGTTTGAGGACGAACTTACAATAATTGGCTTGCATTCTTTCAATCCTGCACTGATTGGAATATTCAAGAGCAACAAAGAAATCAATCAATTTGCTTCGGATATATTTAAGGTACTTGGTCTTGGTATTAACAGAGTTAATGTCGAAACAGAAAATTTTGAAGATTGGATGAGTACCCATGACATCAGTAATCTACCTATGGACAAACTTAAAGAAATGCGTTCCGGAGTGTTGTCGGAGGTCGTTGATTTCAGAAATACAAGATCTATTAGTGTAGAAGATGGAGTGCAGAAGATATGTCAAATGCTATTCCAGCAATTTGGTAAAAACGGATTTTCAAAGGATATGGATATCCAGGCACAGTCTGACGGTACGGTTAGATTACTGTCGCTTGTTCCGGCATTATATGATGCAATGAAATCCGCCAAGACGGTAATCATAGATGAACTCGATCATAGCATACATTCACATTTGGTCAGGGAACTTGTCCGTTATTTTTCCTCACAGGACACCAATGGACAACTTATTTTTACAACGCATCAGACCTGTTTGCTAAATCAGGATTTTTTGCGCACCGATGAAGCTTGGATGGTTGAAAAGAAGGATGGTGGGAGTCATATGTATTCATTAAACGATTTTAAGATTCACAACACAATTAATATTGAGAACGGATATATGGAGGGGCGTTATGGCGCTATTCCTTTTATTGGTGAATTGAATATGTAAAATGTTAATATTGTTATGGATTTATCTAAATTTACATATTCAAAAAAAATACTCAAGATTAACTCCTAAATAGCTTGTACATCAGTCTATAACCCAAAATAAGGAGAATTGTCAGGTATATGAAACATCAGGAGTGTCTTCTGCTTACCAAAAGCCTGAAGGGATTCTTTCCACCAGTCTTATATTCGTACTCTCCTGGGGGGAAAGGATTTTCTTCTGGAATTGATTAAACAGCGTGAGCTTAACTCTTTAAGAGTTGTATTTATGTCTGAAAAAGGACAAGGATTACAGCCATATCAGATGCAAGAGAAGTGGGAATAAATACAGTTGACAGGAGAAATAAAAATAGAATCGCAGCTTTTTCCAACTGGATACTATGGACAAAGTATTTCTCCTTTCGGATGTAGATGAATTCTATGATCAGTTGGAGAAAATATTTAAAGGTAATCAAACCGATGTACAAGGTAGATGGGTCGTGAGCAATCCTTGTTTTGAGATTTGGTTGTATTATTGTTATTTGGATAGTCCAGAAAAAGTTCTTGGATGCTTGAAAACAGAACCTATTACTACTCGGAGCAAAAAAATGAAGGCCTTGGGTAACACATTAGTCAGTGGAGGGTTGAACCCTTGTTTGGCATTTGAAAATATGTTGAATGGAATAGAACACTGTATTGCTTACTATGCTGAGGATGATAACAGAATAACTGTCTTGTATGCGACACAAATGCATGAAATGGTTCAGTACCTTTAGTCAGCATAAAAGAAATTTCAACAATATTTCATTTCTACATAATTTTGCACACAATCATGCGGATATGATTATGTGTATAGATAACGATTATCTGCTGATTTTCAGCATGTTATTTTTTGAATCAGCAAATGTAATAGATGCTGTATGCATATTTTTGAGAAAATATCTCAAAAATATGCATTATATGAATTGAATTTTGTACCTTTGTACTCGAAAACAGTTATGAAAAATAATTGAAACACTTAAAAGTCAGATATATGTTACTTGAATTTACAGTTGAGAATTACAGGTCGTTTTATAGGAAAAAGACCTTAGTATTGGAGGCCGATAAAGCTTTGAAAGAATGTACTGAAACGAACTTGTTTGACTGCAATAAATATACTCTGCTTCGTTCGCTTGCGCTGTATGGTGCCAATTCAAGTGGGAAATCCAATCTTGTCAGTGCGATGCACGCAATGGCGAGTTGCGTGTTGTTGTCGGTGAAGTTAAATGACAATGAGCAATTGGAATATGACCCATTTCTTCTTTTGAAGGACAATCACCATCCCTCTATGTTTGAGATTATATTTTTGAAAGGAGAGTATTGTTACAGATATGGATTCAGGTATAATCTGGAGCGTATCGTTGAAGAATGGTTATTCCGGAAAACAACACCTCGTTCTAAAGAGCAGATGATGTTCGTAAGAAACGAAGATGGGATTTGTGTAGATGAGAATAATTTCCCGGAAGGAGTCGGATATGAAGAAAAGACCAATGACAACCGTTTGTTCCTGTCATTATGCCAACAGTTAGGCGGTGAAATATCTCGTCAGGTTATTTCTTGGTTTCAATCGGACTTTAATGTGATTTCTGGATTGAATAATCAACAATATAGAGCATATTCAAAATTATTTTTTCACAAAAAAGAATCTTTGAGTGTTGATGCTCTCAACTTCTTCCAGAAATTGAGACTTGGATTTAACAACATTCTTACTCATGAGGAAGAACCCAATATTCCTCAGGACTTGCCTATGGAATTACGAGCACTCTTCCAAAGAGAAACGCAAGGCAAGAAGAGTATTGAGTTGGATTCTATACATAACGTATATTCAGATAAAGGTAATATAGTAGGTACAATTAACTTCTCGTTTGAAGATAGGGAATCTTCCGGTACAAATAAGTTATTTGATCTTTCGGGACCGATATTCGAAACGCTTTATTCTGGGAGCGTGCTTGTCATCGATGAGCTGGATGCAAAAATGCACCCTCTGATTTCTCAGTATATTATTGAATTATTCAATAATCCGGAAACAAATCCAAAGAATGCCCAATTGATATTCACTACCCACGATACGCACTTACTTTCTCAGAAAATTTTAAGACGAGACCAGATATGGTTCACGGAGAAAGATTCTAAAGAGCAGACGGATTTGTATAGTCTGATTGATATCGTACTCCCAGACGGGACCAAACCTCGTAATGATGCAAATTATGAGAAAAACTATATCGCCGGTCGTTATGGTGCCATTCCTTATATATTGAATGATTAATAATGTAAGGCTATGGCAGCAAAGAGAATAAAGATAGATAATGCTTCTTCAAAATTTAGGAGGCAATCGCAAAAGAGAGAACAGAAAGTCATACGTTGCTCTGTGTTAATTGTGTGCGAAGGGACAAAGACTGAACCTAATTACTTTGAAGCTTTTGCCGAAAAGCAACAGGGGGTAATTGTATATGACATCGAGGTTAAAGGGCTTGGGCGTGGAACAAAAGATGTTGTGGAGAAGGCCATTGATCTTAAAAATAAGAATAACTATGACCGTGTTTGGGCTGTTTTCGATAGGGATGAATTTCCTGCAAAGGATTTCAACGAAGCCATTGCGATGGGACAAAAAAATAGCATTGAGGTAGCCTGGAGTAATGAAGCATTCGAATTGTGGTATCTATATCATTTTCAGAATGTAATAACAGGAGTGTCTCGAAAGGATTATGAAGAGAAGATTTCAACAGCTGTAAATGCTTCTCCGAAATATAAATCGAAGAAAAAGTACAGATACGCCAAGAAAGATCCTAACAATTATAAGATAATGACTACTTACGGCTCAATGGAGTCCGCCTTGCGGTATGCGGAAGCGAAGCATTTAGAATATGCAGATTCACGTTATGCAAATCAAAATCCTTGCACTACGATTTATCAGCTTGTACGGCAATTGTTGGGACGAGATGAGAAACTGAATGCTGAACTGATCGCAAGGATTGGGGAAAATGAATTATAGAACTTCAATGATTCAATGGTGGTGTTTTGTGTGTAAAGATAAATAACACCTTAAAAGTGTTTGAATGTAATATTTAAGACACTGATGGATTTTAAACAAAATAATTTCGAATAACATTTATGCAAGTAGAAGAAATAACACAAATATTACGAGAGTCACCAAGCGTACGACTCATAAAATCAAGAAGTGTGGATTTCTTCTTGTCTTTTGTCATTGAAGCGTTTGAAGGACAGGCGGCTATAATGCAGGAACGCTTGCACATGCTACTGGAGAACCGACTGGATGAGCAGGAAAATACGTTGGTGGAGGATGATTCTGAAATGACGAGACTAGTAGAGTCTAACGAACAGAAAGCGAAACGGCTCATCAAAGACTGGACAGACAAGGGATTCTTGACCAATTATCAGAACGAAGAGGGAGAGGTGATATACGAGATTTCGTCACACACAAGCAAATTGATAGATTGGGTGGTGAGCTTGAAAAAAGAAGATTACATCGGTACTGAATCAAAGTTCAAGACACTGTTTTCCCAACTGAAGGAATTGGTGGAATACTCGAACGAGGACCGTGAGAAGCGACTAGAATTGCTTCGAACCAAAAAAATGGAGATAGAGCATCAGATTCAGCGGCTGGAGATGGGCGAAGAGGTCGAGGTTTACGAGGACTACCAGATAGAACCACGATACAACAGTTTGAACAAACTGGCGAAGGAACTGCTGAGCGATTTCAAAGAGGTGGATGACAACTTTAAGGGGATTATCAAAGAGATATACGAACGTCAGACAGAAAATGCAGAGAAGAAAGCTTTGTTGAACTACATCTTTGATGCATATGGCGAACTAAAACAATCGCAACAAGGCAAAAGTTTCTATGCATTTTGGGAGTTTCTGCTCTCGGCCGATCTGCAGAAAGAATGGGACGAGTTGGCTGGTGCACTCTACAAAACGCTGGAAAATAGAGGCATTGATGCACATGACATGTTTCTCAAGGAAATGAAAAAGCATCTGTTTGACGCTGGTGAGAAGGTTGCGAAAACCAACGACCGCATGAGCGAGAAACTGAGTCGAATCATTCGCCAGAACGGACATATGAATGCTGAGGCGACAAAGCAAGTAATCAACGATATAAAGAAACTACTCATCGAAGCCAGCAGACGGAAAGAAAAGCCAGATGCTTCGCTTGAATACGAAACCATTGACATCAATCTGCCGCTGGAGCGCCCTCTTACCCTCACACCTGTAAAAGAAACTGTGTATAAGGATAAGCCTGACATAGCCGGACTGAGTCTGGCTGATTTGGAGAGTATTGGTAAACTCTACAATCCGTATCACATCGACCGAAAGGTGCTGAGAGACCGCATCAACGAGGTGTTGAACGACAGACAGCAGACGACCCTGGCAGAGGTGATAGAGCGGAACGAAGGCGTGGAGAAAGGTCTGTCGGAAGTGTTTGGATACATTGGCGTGCTGAAGGAATATAAGACGGTGGTAAGCGAAGAACGCCAGCAACATATTATTTTTACAGAAAATAAAACCATATCAATTCCCGAAATTATAATAACAAGATGAACGCAGTAAATATACAACCATACAGCAGGGCTGTAGTGAAACTGTTGAAAGGCATCGTAGAGAAAGACGATGTAGTTTGGAATGATTTACTCGACTACCAAAGCGAGATTCAGGACTATATCAGTGTGATGGGACTGGAACTCATCGTGAAAAAGGATGAAGGTTTTGCCTTTGTCAAGCAAATGAAATTGGACGAAGACAAAACATTGAACATGGTGTCGAGAAGGTCGTATGGTTTTGAGGTTTCGGTGATACTCATCGTGTTGAGGCAGATACTCGAAGACTTCGACAGCAATCCAACAGAGTCGCAGGCTTCGGACAAGTATGTAACTGCTACTGAAATAAAGGAAGAGGCAGAATTGTTTCTTCCCGCCACATTCAATCGTGCCAAGTTTGAGAAAGATCTTGACCGCTATATAGACAGCATAGCAGGCTTTGGTTTCCTGGTGGAAGCAAAGCATATTGAGGGTGAGAAGCGCTATAAGATACATCGCATCATCAAGGATAAGGTGACACTGGACGATATATTAGAATTTAAAAACAAACTTAATGACTATAATGCAGCAGATGAACCTATTTAATACCAGTTCGGAAGTGGCAGGCTTTAAGCTTGACTATTTGGAAGTGTGGAATTGGGGAACCTTTGACAAAAAAGTGTACCATATGAATTTGCATGGTAACAACTCGCTATTGACCGGAGCAAACGCCTCGGGCAAGAGTACGCTGATAGATGCTCTGCTCACGCTGATGGTGCCACTGAAGCGCCAACGATTTTACAATCAATCATCGGGTGTGGAGAAGAAGGGCAACCGTACAGAGGAATCGTACTTCTTTGGCAACTATGGCAATCAGCAGCAGGAGGGTGCAGCGAGCACAACCACGCTGAGATTGCGCGACAAAGGGGCTCGTTCGGTATTGCTTGCATCGTTCTGCAATGTGGACAAGCGCGTGGTGACGCTGTTTCAGGTGCGCTACTACACTGGCGAGGAACTAAAGGTACTGTTTGGTGTAGCCCGAGAGTCGTTGACTATAGAGCGTGACTTTTCAGAGTTTGACTTGCATGGCGATTGGCGCAAGCGACTGACGAAAAAATACAATACGAATGAAACAAAACGCACGATAGAGTTTTTTGATGGTCCGGTGGCATATGGCGAAAAGATGATAACCCTCTTCGGTATGCGTTCGGACAAGGCGCTTACACTCTTCAATCAGATAGTGGGTGTGAAAGTGTTGGACGATCTGGACAGTTTTATTCGTACGAATATGCTCGAGGAACTGCCGGCTGAGGAGAAGTATCAGGAACTGAAGGACAACTTCCAAAATCTGATGGAGGCTAAGACTAATATCGATAAGGTGAAGGAGCAGATTGCCCAACTGGAACCTATCAATGCATTGACAGAGGAACTGAAGGAGATAGACATACGCATAGTTGAAATGGAGCAGGAGAAGAGTGTGGCAGCCTATTGGTTTGCTGCGCGAACGGTGGATTTGTGCGACAAGGAGTTGGTGTGCTGCAAGAGCGACTTGAGGAAACTGGAAGATAGGTTGAAGGAGTTGAAGGTGCAGAAGGGTGAGCTGGAACAAGAGCAAATGCGCTTGACGGTGGCTATTGAGAAGGACGAGGTGGGTCAGCAGATACATGAAATTGAAAAGGAAATCAATCAGAGAGTGAGGATACGTGATAACCGCAAGGCCAAAGCCGAAGAATACGATAAGTTGGCAAAGCTGGTGAAGATGGAACAAAGTCCTGATGTAGAGGTATTCGAAATTAATCGTGCGACCGCCAAACGCGAGAAAGATGCTCTGCAAGTGACGATTGACAGGCAACTTATGGAAGAGAAGCGTCAGGCACAAAACCGTCAGGATGAAATCAGTAGCAACATAGAAGAACGAATGGCCACCATACGCTATCTGCAGCAGCATAAGAACAATATATCCGGTCGTGTGGCTGAGATTCGTGATGAGATACTGGAAGCTGTTGGTGCAACTACCGAAGAGATTCCATTCATTGGTGAACTGATATGTGTGAAGGATGATGAGCGTGATTGGGAATATTCCATTGAGCGTATTCTTCACAATTTTGCATTGCGGTTGGTAGTGCCGGAGAAGTATTACAAGCAGGTAAATGAGTATGTGAATGGTCATAATCTGCGAGGTCGTATCGTGTATCAGCGATACCAGGGCGCAGAGACTATTCGTGAGTTTGAGGATAGGACATTGAAAGCGGATTCGTTGCTCCGTAAGCTTGAATACAAGCCAATGTGTTTGTATTTGGATTGGCTTGAGGACAGGTTATTTGCTGAGTTCAACTATAGTTGTGTTGATTCGCTTGCGGACTTCAACCATCTGCAAGAGAAAGCAGTAACAAAAGAGGGGCTGATAAAGGCGAGAGGTGGTAAGCATGAGAAAGACGACCGACCAGAGATACGAGGCAAGGAACACTATGTGCTTGGCTGGGATAACAAGGAGAAAATTGCCGTGTTACAGGCAGAGGTGCGTCAGTTGCAGCAGGAAGAAAAGATGACAGCAGCTAAAGTCCGTAAGCTAGAGGAAGACATAAAGAATGCTCAGAAGAAGCGGGAAACCTATTTGACGCTGTTTAGTAAATACGATAAATTTGATGATATCGACTGGCAGTCGTGTGTACTAGTCATTCAGCAAAAGCAAGAACAGAAACGACAACTGGAGGAAGCCAATAATCGGGTGAAGATTTTACAGGAGCAATTGGCGGGGGTGAGAAAAGAAATCGGTTTACTTGATGATGAGAACAATGAAGCTATCAAAAAGAAAACATTATCGGAGAATCGTGAGAATAAGCTCAAAGAAAGGAGAAAAGAAAGTAATTCAGCTTTGGCTCAAATAGGCGTAGTTGATACGGATACTTTTGAGTCGCAACACACAGATTTACTGAATGTGGCATTGGAGGATTTGAACGGAAAGCGTGACACGTTACAACATGAGATCGATTTAGCTTTGCAGAAACAGCGTGAAACGAAGAGTCGCAAGAATAGCGATTTGAAGAACCTGATTTATCGCTTCAAGAATCCCGCAGAGGAAATTACCATGAAGTATCACGATTGGCGTTCGGATGTGAGCCGTTTGCCCGAAGCCGTGGAGTTTATGGGCGAATATCAGGCCTATTACCAACGATTGCTTGACGAAGATTTACCAGGGTTTGAATCGCGCTTCAACAAGTATTTGCAGGAGAATATCATCAACAAAGTCAGTGCATTCAATGTATTCTTCCAAAACTGGTGTCAGTCTATCACCAAGACCATCGACCAATTGAATTCGTATCTTATAGGCATTGATTTCAAAGATGCTCCAAAGACTTATATCCAGTTGGTAGCAACCAAACGATTGAATGTGGATGTGAAGGAGTTTCAAAACCTGCTGAGCAGTGCAATACCTAATATTCATGAGATGAATTCAACAATCGATGGAAGCAAGATTCATTTCGAACAGCATATTGAACCGCTGATGTCTCGCTTACAGGTCGAATCATGGCGAAAGTCGGTGATGGATGTGCGTGGATGGTACATTATAAGTCGGAGGAGTTTTACCAAGACGATGGGCAGAAGCGTAACACCTATGAGGCGATGGGGCAGCTGTCTGGTGGCGAGAAAGCACAATTAACATACACGATTCTGGGATCGGCTATCGCTTACCAGTTCGGATTAACCAAGAGTGGATTAGATTCTTCGTTCCGCTTCATTGCAATAGATGAAGCTTTTCGCGCACAGGACGAGGACAAGGCACGCTATCTGATTTCGCTCTGCAAACAACTCCATCTGCAGTTGCTCGTGGTGACTCCGAGCGACAATATTCACATCGTGGAGAACGATATTTCGTATGTGCATTATGTGGAGCGCAAGGGCAACTGTTCTGTGCTCTATAATATGCCTATCAGTGAGTTTAAGGCAGAACGTGAAAGGAGTATGGAAGTATGATAACGGCAGTAGAAATACGTAAGAAGACTGAACGCAAGTATGTAGATTATTTGCGTTCGGTGGTAGCTGGCTCTGAGTTTGAGCCAATTGTGATCCCTTGCGACAAGAAGGCTAGCGCATCGATGGACGAGTATCAACGTGAACTGACGGACATCCGTTCGCAATCGAAAGAGGTGAAGGGCTTTGGTTACACGATTGAGTGGAAAACAGTGAAAACGAAAGCATTGGGCGAACAGGATCTGCCTGAGCGCGTGTTATTCGAGAGTGCATCGGACATTGAGCGCTTCTTGCAGAAGTGTGGTGAAGTATCACAGTTTCGTAAGGATGTGGCAATGTTGCTTGATGAGTTTCCGCAGCTTCGTTCATGGGTGGAACGCTATCCGCTGAAGGTGGTGGAAAATGCTTCCTTTTGGTCTGATTTGCTGAAAGTTTTGCGCTATTTTGTGGCAAACCCTTGTCCTAGGTTGTACATTCGTGAATTGCCCATTGAGGTGCATACCAAGTTTATTGAACGTAACAAGGGAGTGCTTCGTGAGTTGCTGGATATTGTCATTGTAGAGCATGTTTGTTCGGATGAGAAGGTGTTCGAGAAGCGCTTTGGATTGCGATACGATGAGTCATGGGTGCGGATTCGTGTGCTGGAAGCATCGATTGCGAATGAATACTTTTCTGGTGTAGACGATCTTACGATGCCTCAGAGTCAGTTCTGTGCGTTGTCGTTGCCTGTGCAAAAGGTGTTTGTGGTGGAGAATAAAATCAACTTCCTGACTTTTCCCAAGTTGGCAGGAAGTCTGCTGATTTGGGGGCATGGATTCACCATTGGCATCCTCAAGTCTGTTCCGTTCATGCGGCACGCTTCACTATATTATTGGGGCGACATTGATGCACAGGGCTTCGAAATTCTTTCGCAGTTCCGCAGTTATTTTCCCCAGACACAAAGCCTTCTGATGGATCGCACTACCTTTGACACATATTTTGAAGGCGACAAAGGCACACCAAGCAATGTATCAAAGCCTCTCCATCTTACCCCTGCGGAAGCCGCACTGTACGATCATGTCAAGTTTCACAACCTACGTCTAGAGCAAGAGAAGATTCCGCAAAAATGTATTAATAATATATTCAATAGTTTGTTAAAAAATGGCCAGGTAATATCTGAGGTCTAACGGATAGATGTAAAATTATTATGGCAACTTTAGCTGAATTGTACGAATTCCTTGAAACAAAACAGGATGATAGTCATCTTGACAGTAGATTCTCGTATGACGCATTTTTACCGGTAGAACAGCCAAAAGCACGTCTTGAGATTCTTACATGGTGGAAAATTGAACGGCTGATAGAGGATGAGAATTGTAATTTTGATAAGAATTTTATTGTATCTTATTTTGATGAACGTGTTAAAGCTACGAATAACCAGTTATTAAAATACAGATACAATTACTTTATTTCACTATTAACGAATGACAACCGCTATGCTAAGCAATCTATTGATGCTTTGATAGCGGTGATTAACACTTTATTGCCAAAAGACAAAGAAGATTATCCGCATGTAGCAGAAAAGGCTATAGAGGTTCTGATGTCACTGATAAAAAGAGTGAAGTATAAGATACCCGAGGCTACCGATTTGATTTGGGGCGTGTTGGAATCAGACTATGGATACCGCACAAAAATGGTTTGCATAAGGTTGGCTAAGGAAAAGGGTTTCTTTCCAAGTCGTGATGCAAAGAAAATCGTATGTTTGTGCAAGGATTTGTTGTCATTAATCAAAGATAGCTGGCGTGAGAACTGCTGTGAGTTAGGTTTATTCTATTCATCAAAGATTCAGGGAGAGGCAAAGCCGTACATGAACTTTTTTTATGAAGCGTTGGGAGATATGGAAATGGGGCAATTAGTTGATCCGGCAACTGCACCAAATAATATTGCCATCCCATGGATGAACGAAGATCATTCCCAAAAAGCTATGGCGTTTTATCAGAAGGCGGGGTTGACCCAAAAAAGGAACAGGGCAGAACTGGCATTTCGAGAAAATAAGAAAAAAATGGTAATGCTGCATTTCAAAATTGAGAAGAAAACAGATAAGAAGATTGTTGAGTATTTTGGCAACTTGGAAAAGGAACTACTTGAAGGGAAACTAAGTTGGCTATTGGAGAATCTTTCATGTCCCGTTAGGTTTTTGTTTCCCTCTTACGAACAAATACGCCTACGAATGTCTGCAAGCAAATCTACGGTAGAAAAACTTGGCTTTGAGAATAAGATTATGGACATCAACGGAAACAGCAAGGACGCAGGTAAGGATTTCGATTTGCGTCAGAAATACGGTATATGGGGCTCAGCGGAAATTTCTGGTTGTTAAGTTTTAAAATTAGCTATCTTTGCTTACCTTTGTTTTATGAAACCCGAACGACTCCTTCGTGCCATCCTTCCG
>OAWI01000039.1_pt1 | contig 90401 bp, 59 predicted proteins | sample 1476631 | NCBI WGS metagenome assembly OAWI01 (sample SAMEA2580171, study PRJEB22360) | human gut metagenome | biome: human gut; feature: human-associated habitat; material: faeces | place: Denmark | collected 2008/2010
CGCCCTGGTCGGCAAGATCGATGCCGCCGACTTCCTGGGCTTCGGTGACGCGCCAGCCGATCGTCTTCTCCAGAGCGAAGGCGATGATGCCGGTGATGACGGCGGACCAGACGATGGCCACGAGAGCGACGATGAGCTGGACGACCAGCTGCCTCCAGTCGCCGCCTGCGAACAGGCCGGTGCCTTCGCCGAAGAAGCCGATGAGCACGGTGCCGGTGAAGCCGCCAACGCCGTGGACGCCGACGACGTCGAGGGAATCGTCATAGCCGAGCTTGAACTTCAGACCGCAAGCCAGGCAGGTGAGCACACCGGCGATGGCGCCGAGCACGATGGCCCACAGCGGGGAGACCACATCGGCGGCCGGGGTGATGGCGACGAGGCCCGCGACGATGCCGGAAGCGGCACCCATTGCGGTGTAGTGGCCGGTGCGGATCTTCTCGGTGAAGCCCCAGGAGAGCATTGCCGCAGCGGTTGCAGCGGACGTGGAAACCCACGCGTAGCCGGCGGTGCCGTTGGCTGCGAAGGCGGAACCGGCGTTGAAGCCGAACCAGCCGAACCACAGCAGGAAGGCGCCGAGCATGACGAACGGAACATTGTGCGGGCGGAACGGCTGCGTGCCGAAGCCCTTACGCTTGCCGATGATCAGCACGATGACCAGAGCGGCGACTGCGGCGTTGATGTGGACGACCGTACCACCTGCGAAATCGTGGGCGGCTGCGCCGATCGCCTGGGAAATGGCGCCGTCAGCGGACAGCAGGCCGCCGTTCCACACCATGTGGGCGAGCGGAGCGTAATCGAACGTGATCCACAGCGCCACGAAAATCATCCACGTGGAGTACTTCACACGTTCGGCGATGGCGCCGCAGATCAACGCGACGGTGATCATGGCGAACGCGGACTGGAAGGCCACGTCCACGCTGACCGGGTAGTTGTTGCCGTTCAGCGCCGCCGATGTGAAGACGCCCTTATCGGAAACCATGGTGTCCTTCAGCAGGAAGCCGGTTGCCGGGTCGCCGAAGATGCCGCCGACCGAGGTGCCGGCGTAGGCGATCGACCAACCCCACAGCACCCACATGATCATCGTGACGGACAGTGCGGCCGCCTCCATGATCATCATATTCAGCACGGCCTTGGCGCGGACCATGCCACCATAGAAGAACGCCACACCAGGCGTCATGAGGAACACAAGGGACGCGGAAGTCAATATCCACGCGGCATTTCCAGAATCAAGCTGGCCCATGTCACCCTCCTCTTTCTTTCTCTATATTTGGTTCAACATTTCCGTCCCCATCGTGTGGGGCTGACAGAACGATATGGAACGCCGGCCGCGTTTTGAAAACGTTACGACGTGTTACGCCAACGTAACGCCATCCGCGCGAAACGTCAACCTACGCCGAAAAATGGCGGAATTCCAACGAAACTGGCGGTACGGAAATACGGAAGGCATAATCGCCCGGCAATCGCAATATGAAATTGCGACGGTGGACGGAAGCGGCGGGCAACGCTGCGGACGGAGTAAGTTGGGTAGCTGAAACTTACGGAACACGCGTGGCACGCGACGGGAGAACGCCGCGTACGGCGAGCGCGTGGCATGTACACCGAACGCGCGGTGCGGCGAACGTATGACGCGCGTAACGAGAGAGCGGCGAGGACCATGGCAACGTTCATCATTTCACTGTGCGCCATTTTGATGCTGACCACGGTTTCCGGGCTGATCTGCCGCAAAGCGCAGCTGCCGGAAGTGATCGGGCAGATTCTCGTCGGCATTCTCGTGGGCCCTTCGCTGCTGAACGTGATGCACATGAGCGATTCGCTGTCATTGTTCAGCGACCTCGGCATCATCATCCTCATGTTTTTGGGCGGTGTCGGCTGCAACCTGCAGTTGCTGAAGAAATATTCGAAGGCGGCGGTCATCATCGCGTGCATGGGCGTGGTGTTCCCCGTGGCGGTGATGGGTGGAGTGAGCCTGCTGTTTGGCTTCAAGCCGATTCCGGCTGCGTTCATCGGCGTGGTGTTCTCCGCCACGTCCGTGTCGATTTCCGTGGCGGTGCTGAAGGAAGCCGGACTGCTTGATTCGAAGGAAGGCGTGTCGATTCTCGGCGCGGCCGTGGCTGACGATGTGATCGGCGTGATCCTGCTGTCCGTGATGTGCACGCTCGTCAACACCGGCAGCGTGGACGTGGCAGGGCTGGGTTTGATTCTGCTCAAGCAGGTGCTGTTCTTTGTGGCGGCCGCCGTGGTGGTGGTTTGGGTGGCGCCGGCGCTGATGACGCTGGCTGGCGTGCTGAAGGCGCCGTCCGGCATCGCGGTGATGGCCGTGATCATCTGCCTGGCGATGGCGTGGGCGTCGAATCTGGCCGGGTTGAGCTACGCGGTGGGCGCGTTTTTCGCCGGCATCGCGGTAAGCAACAGCGATTACGCGGAGGACGCGGACCGGTATATCGAGCCGGTTGGAGACACGTTGTTCGTGCCGGTGTTCTTCGTGGGCATCGGCCTGCAGACCACAGGCGTGGATGATACGAAGATGATCGTGTTCATTGCAATCATGACGGTTCTCGGCGTGATCACGAAGGTCGTCGGCTGCGGTTTGGGTGGCCGCATGGCCGGTTTCGGCGGCGCTTCGGCGCTGATGATCGGCGCGGGCATGGTGCCACGTGGCGAGATGGCGTTGATTACCGCGCAGATCGGCTTCAACGAGCATGTGCTCGGCAGCGAATACTATTCGACGATCATCTTCATCATTTCGCTGGTGACGCTGGTCGCGCCGCTGCTATTGAAGCTGACGATCCGGAAGGTGCCGGGGGTGGGGGCTGGCGCTGCCGGTACGGCTGGCGCTGAGCAGTAATCGCAATACGAAAACCTCCCGCCACGTACGGAACGTGACGGGAGGTTTTCGCTACGGAAATCGCAAATCCGGAAAATATGGGAACGTCAGGCGAGGATGCCGTCGACGAAGCCTTCCGGATCGAACGGGGCGAGGTCATCCGGGCCTTCGCCCAGGCCGACGAGCTTGACGGGCACGCCAAGCTCCTTCTGCACGGAGATGACGATGCCGCCCTTGGCGGAGCCGTCGAGCTTGGACAGGACCACGCCGGTGATGCCGATCGCTTCGGCGAACACCTTGGCCTGCGTCATGCCGTTCTGGCCGGTGGTGGCGTCGAGCACGAGCAGCACTTCGTCCACAGGCAGGTTCTTTTCGGTGACGCGGCGGATCTTGCCGAGCTCGTCCATGAGGTTGGACTTGTTCTGCAGGCGGCCGGCGGTGTCGATGATGAGCACGTCGGCGTTCTCTTCCTTGGCTTTGGCGCTGGCTTCGAACGCGACGGACGCCGGGTCGGCGCCGTCCTTGTCGGAACGCACGACCGGCACGCCCACCTTGGCGCCCCAGGTCTCCAGCTGGTCGGCCGCGGCGGCGCGGAACGTATCGGCGGCGCCCAGCATGACCTGCTTGCCTTCGGAGACGAGCAGTCGTGACAGCTTGCCCGCGGTGGTGGTTTTGCCAGTGCCGTTCACACCGACCATGATGATGACGCTCGGCTTGTTCGCGCCCTCCTTATCGGCATTGAGACGGCGATCCGTGTCAGTGCCTACGAGCTTCAGCAGCTTGTCTTTCAGCGCGGCACGCACTTCGGCCGGGTCGGACTGGCCCGCGATTCGGGCGTCGTTGCGTAGTTCCTCGACAAGCTGTTCGCTGGCTTCCGCGCCAACATCGGCAAGCAGAAGGGTGTCTTCGACGTCCTCCCAGTCGGCTTCGGAAAGCTGGTCCTTGGCGAGGATGTTGAACAGGGCCTTGCCGAACGGATTGCCGGATTTCGACAGGCGCGCCTTAAGACGCTGCATGCGCGTGCCGGCGGATTCGGGGGTTTCATGAGCCGGTTCGGGCTTGGCTTCGGTGGCTGGTGCAGGAGCTGCCGTTTCGGAAGAGGAAGCTTGAGCTGAGGACTTCTGCTGACTTTCAGCCGGAGCTTTTTCAGCTGCATCAACATTGGAATCAACGGACGGCTTCACCGTGGAAGAATCAGCCGCAGCCGACTTTGCTTCCGCAGCAAGACGGGCATCAGCAGCCGCTTTCGCATCCTCAGTGGACTTGTTGACGGCGTTCTTGCGGGTCTTACCGAGCCACCAACCGCCAATCACCAGAATTGCCGCAATAACGACAACAGCGACAATCGCAATAATCACATTCGTATCCATGGCTCCAGCCTAAAAAGCGCAACGGACACACTTCTGCCCACATCCTGTCTGCCGCATCCTGCCTGCATATTGCCCACGTATAACGCAAATGTCCGATTCGGGAGAAACGGACACACAGGAGCCGGATTCTGCACGCCAGATGTCCGATTCACCAGAAACGGACATGCGGGGGATGCGATTGAGAACACGGGGAGGTATTAGAAGAGGTGAGCCAGGACACGATTGGGTTGCGATTAAAGGGCACGATTAAACGGCACGATTGCGAACGCGGAGAAGCAGAGAATACGCCGTATCCACGGGACGTGAAAAACTGGGCAATATGGCCAATACATCCAGAATGACGTCGTACCAGCGGCGCGAACAGCTTATCGAAATCGGTCGATCGCTGTTCGCGGCCAAGGGATTCGAAGCAGTGAGCGTGGAAGAGATCGCCTCGACCGCAAAAGTGTCGAAACCCATCGTCTACGAACATTTCGGAGGAAAGGAAGGCCTGTACGCCGTGGTGGTGGACCGCGAGATGCGCGCGCTCACCGACGTTCTCATCAACGCGCTGTCCGACCCGCAGGCGCATCCGCGCCAAATCGTGGAACGCACCGCGCTTGCGCTGCTCACCTACGTGGAGGAGAACGCCGAAGGCTTCCGCGTGCTCACGCGCGATTCGCCGAAAACCGACCCGTCCAACTCGTTCAATTCGCTGCTTGGAGACATTGCCGTACGCGTCGAGGACATTCTCACCGACGCGTTCAAACGCCAGCATCTGCCGGCCAAAAGCGTGCCGTATTACGCGCAGATGCTCATCGGCATGACCGTGTACACCTGCCAATACTGGGCCGACCAGCGCAAGCTCAGCAAGGAGCAGCTCGCCGCGCACATCGTGAACCTGGCATGGTATGGGCTGAGCCGCATGGAAGCCAAGCCGGAACTGCGCTACGAAAGCGAAAAGGCCGCCCGCGAGGCGGAAAAGCAGGCCGCGCGGGAAGCGAAGGCGATCGCCAAGCAGGAGAAGCAGGGCAAGAAGGCCGCGAAATCGCAGGAGAAGGCGGTTGCTGCGGGAGATGACGCGACGGACGGGACGACCGTGACGGACGGATCGCAAGCAGTAGGCAAATCGCAAGCGGCAGACGAATCAAACGAATCAGACGAGACGGACGAATCGCAAAAACCGCAAAGCCCGCACGAATCGCAAAAACAATCAACAATTGACGAAAACTGACATACCGTCACCCGAAATGACCCTAGGGGAAATTTCAGGTGCAGATTGCGTATTTCAGGGTGCCGTTTGTGCGCAAAACCGCGCCCCGGAACCGCACATGGTGCTACGTTAGTTTCGTTATGCTTTTGGCCGGAGCGGTCGGCCAGCCGCACGGCCCGACACGAGCCCGATCCGAGGAAGAATATGCAGGAGAAGAAGACGCTCACCTTCGTGGTGCCCGCGTACAACATGACGGAATACCTGGAACGGTGCGTCGAATCGTTGATCGCGTCGAAGCGCAACGACGACATCGAAGTGCTGATCGTGGATGACGGCTCGTCCGACGGCACGCTGGAGATGGCGAAGACGTTCGAGGCGCGCAATCCGGGAATCGTGCGCGCGATCCATCAGGAGAACAAGGGCCACGGCGGCGCGGTCAACACCGGCATCGCGGCGGCGAGCGGCATGTACGTGAAGGTCGTGGACGCGGACGATTGGGTCGGCCCGGAATCGCTCGAACAGGTCATGGCCGTGCTGCGCGGCGAGGTCGGCAAGGACGAGCCGCTCGACATGCTCGTCACCAACTATGTGTATGACAAGGTGGGCAAGCGCAACAAGCACGTCGTGAACTTCCGTCACGCCATGGAGCCCGGCAAGCGGCTCACTTGGGACGATCTGGGACATTTCGGCCTGACCGAATACATTCTCATGCACGCGCTGATCTACCGTACCGCCGTGGTGCGCGAATCGAAGATGCAGCTGCCGGAACACACGTTCTACGTGGACTTCATCTACGCGTACCAGCCGTTCCCGTGGGTCAAGTCGCTGCAATACGTGGATACGCCGTTCTACCACTATTTCATCGGCCGCGACGGGCAGAGCGTGCAGACGGACGTGATGATCCGACGCGTGGACCAGCTGCGGCTCGTCAACCAGTGCATGGTGCGCGCCACCCCCGAACGAGGTACGGTGCCAGACGGCCTGTACCGCTATATGATTCATTTTCTGGCGATTCAGAGTTCCGTCGCGAGCGTTTTCATGATTTTGTCGCGCGATCCGGAGAATTACGAGAAGAAGAAGGCCATGTGGGCGGATATCGAGGCGTATTCGCCGACGATTTACAAGGACGTGCGTAAGAAGGCGATGTCGCGCGCGCTGAACCTACATGGTTCGCTCGGCCGGTTTGTGATTCGAAAGGGATATTTCGTGGCGGAACATGTGGTCGGGTTCAACTGATTTCGCGCGGGTTTCGCGGGTTTCGCAGGTTTCGCGCGATAGAGGGTTTACGCGATATTGCGTGAGTATTGCGATTATTGCGATCGGCTAGGCGCTCCTGTGTCCGTTTCTGGTGATTCGGACACAGGAGCGCTTCATTTTGATGCCTGTGTGTCCGATTCGGGAGAAACGGACACGGAAAGCACCAGCGGGCTTAGTTCCAGCGATCCGACATGGCGAAACTGTTGTGCATGAGATTGCTGGACGTGTACAGCACGTCGCCGAGCAGCTTCGTATTGCGCGATCGCAGGTATTCCGCCATTTCGTCGTTAGCCGCCGCAAGACGGGCCGGAACAGATGTAGGACTAGCAAGCCCATCGGAACCGGAATCAACCGCAGCACCAGACATAGAACCAGAACCGCCAACCGCAGAACCGGCACCAGAACCAGCGCCACCAGCCCCAGTCGCCGACCCACCAATCGCAAGCGCATCATCCGTACGTTCCACCAGACGGTGTCCGAAGGAACGGACATCTTCCGAGAAGCCCTCAACCGCGTTGCTGGTCTCGTAGAAGTGCGCGTCGGCGAGCGTTGCAATCAGGCGGTTCGTCCAATACAGGCAGTCCGTGGAGACTTCCGGCGTGGTGTCGCGCAGGTAGGCGGGGGTGTCGTCGACGTTCGCATAGAACGGGGCGGACGTGGTGAACGCGCCGGAACCGTACGAAATCCACATGATCGAACGGCTTTCGACGGGCGCGTACGGGCGAATCTGCATGGCCACCATGTGTCCGGTGCGGTTGATGCCGATCGGACGGTAGCGATGGCGGCTTTCCTCAGTTCCCTGCGTGCCGTACGGGTCATACGGGGTGCCTTCGAAGTGCGAACCGAGCAGGAAGTCGACATCCTCGACGGTCACGGCATTCTCCGGTTCGAGACACCATGGAATATCGTCCGATTCAGGGGTAAGGTTTTCCGCGTCGGCCGGATCGAGATAGCGGTACATGTACCAGGCGCGTGGCGTGTTGTAGATGTGGTCCTTCGCGGTGGCGGTGCCGAATACGATACGCGGGTTGCAGTGGCCGCCGTTCATGCCGCCCTGCGTACCCGCCGCGCGCCCAAGATGGTGCGTTTCGATGAATTCCTGCAGATCGGCGCTACACATGAATTCACGTGCGTCGCTGAAGGCGTCATCAAAATCGAAATAGTCGATGCCAAGCTGGTTGGGGATGATCGCGCATTTGTCGTCCGGCACGCGGCGGGCGATCCAGTGGTGGCCGCCGATGGTTTCGACGTACCAGATTTCGTCCACGTCGGAAATGATGATGCCGTTCGATTCGTACGTTCCGTACGTTTCGAGCAGTTCGGCCAGACGTTTCACGCCTTCGCGCGCGGTGTTGACGTACGGCAGCACGAGGGTGATGATGTCTTCTTCGCCGATGCCGCCTGGGGTTTCCGGCTTACCATTGGCTTCGTCGGCCGACTGCAGTGCGACCAGCGGGTCGGCGGCGAGCACGCGCTCGTTGACGGCGATGGTTTCGGTGGCGCTCATGGCCACGTTGCGTTCGTTGACGCCAGCTTCCGCAAGGATTCCACGATTTGGAAGCACGTTCGGTACGATGCTGTACCGGCATGGATTGTCGGGAAGGTCGATTTCAACGTGGCTCAGCACACTGCGGTAGTGCCGCGGCTGCTCCTGCGGTGCGACGACTACGAATTTCTTGGGATCGTAACGTCCCGAACCAGAGTCGTCATCTCGGGCGATGATGGTCGAACCGTCGTAACTTGCTTTTTTGCCTACAAGAATTGTGGTACATGACATGGTTTCGATTGTAGGCACACCAACACTCCGAAGGCCATTTCGACGCCCGTCCGACGCCCGTGGTGGCGATTGGTCCGAATATGCTGTATACTGTGTTGCTGTTGCCCCTCTAGCTCAACGGTTAGAGCAGCGTCCTTTTAAGTCGTGGGTTGTGGGTTCGAATCCCACGGGGGGCACAGGTTCGAAGTCCTGGAAGCCGATGGTTCTCAGGACTTTTTCATTTGTTTCGGGATGAGGTCTCAGCACTTCAATACGGAACGCACCATATCGCGCACCCTCTTTCGCTCACGAATCGCAATTTCGGTCGATTATTTCGCGACGTGCGCCGAAAAGTATGGAAAATAAGGCGATTTATACCCCCTACCGCACTATGCGGCACCACCTTTCGCTCACAATCGTAAGAAAACGAGCGAAATCGCAATATGTGTTCCGAAATGAATAGCGAACAGCCCGCGGGCGATTCGCGGACGGACCATACGCATGCAACCGGCGTGGCGCAATCGAGGATAATGATAGACTCGAATATATCGAACATTTGTTCGTATAGATTCGGTATTACGGGAAATTCCCCACTATATACAGTGGGCAAACGTACGAAACGCCACTACAGGTAGTGTATACTGATGAACGGTCTGCTCAGCCAGGCAAAATCAAAAAACGTGGCCGACAAGGCTTTCCACACCAAAGGAAGCCGATTTGCATAGGGAGGAAAAGAATGACCGTGACCGTCTTCACCAATCCGAACAATCCTCAATGCGAGGCCACCGAACAAGAGCTTTCCAAACTGGGAGTGCGGTACGTGGCGGTCGATTTGACGCAGAATCCGTCCACATTCGAACAGATCAAGGACGCCGGCTTCAAGCAAATTCCGGTCGTCATCTCACCGAATTCCTCATGGAGCGGACATCGCCCCGACCTCATCCGCCAGCTGGCGCAAAGCATCGCGGCGTAGGCGCGGCAACAGCAGTCAAGCATCCAAACAGCCGGAAGGCACGAATCCCAAACGGCAATAATCCGGAAGAATCAAATCCCCCGCGGCAAAACCCGCAACAAAACCCCACTGCAATCGTCCGAAATCGTTCAAAATCAGCCACCCAAAGCAAAGCGGCCAGCCGGAACATCGCCCGACCAGCCGCTTAGCAAAACCCGCAAAACGCAAAAACCAGCCTACATACGACCGGCAGTGGACGGGTCGATCTTCATGGTCTGGAATCGGTGGGCCATGAAATCGTCATTGAAATACGTGGCGAAGAACTGCGAAACGGGCGAATTCTGCGCAACCCCAGCCATGCGGGAATACCAAGCGTCAAGCGCCATCAGCGTCATCACGCCATCGACGAAAATGAGTATGAAACAGACCAGCGTCAACGAATAGCGAATCTTCCACGGAATACGCTGGATCAATCGCAACAATCGCGGCAAAATCAACTTGACCCAAACCAAGCCGAGGATACCCCAGAAGAACATGTATTTGCCGGACGTACGCCCGTCAATCGAAAGCCATTGCCCCGTGTAATCCCATGCGCGAATACCGAACGCGGCCTGCATGAACCAGCTGGTGAAATATTCGAACGCGCCACCGATCACCGCGCTTGAGCAGAAAATCAGCAACCAATTCGACTGCCACAAATGGTTGAGCAACACGGTGACGATCACCACGCCGAAACCATAGATGGGCGAGAACGGCCCCCATAGGAAGCCCGCACGGTCCTGGTATTCGCCAAACAGGATGAAATGGTAGATGGTTTCGATCACCAAACCGAACACACAACCAATGGTGAACAGCCAGAACAGATTGAAGAAATCCAGCGAAATATAGCCCCTGCCAGTCAAATCACGGCCGGCCATTCCTCGGGAAGCCGCACTTTCGTACGCGCTACGGGCATCCATACGTCGAAGCGCGAACTGCAGACGACGCTCCTCACGCAGCGACGGATCGGCAGTGACATGCAGGGCTATGAGCACGACAAGCTGGATAGCCGGGCCGATCAAATTCACACCAAGTCCCTGCAATGCCAGCGACAGCAAGCCTTCGGCAAGGGTGAGCGGAATCATCAGATACGTCCATTGCGCGATATGCCGACGCTTGTTCATAATGAGCATCACGCCGAACACCGCCAGACACGCGGTGGCGACCAGCAGCACGGCCGCGTGAACCACCGACAGAATCGCGGTGAGGCTGAGCGCATCGAACGCCACTTTGCCGGAAAACACCGCGCGAATCGAGTACAGGCACGCCAACACAATGAACGGCAGCGTCACCACGCCTTCAATAAGCATGACGATGCCGTAAATGCGAACGATTAACGGCAGACGACGGTCAGCGGGATTGCCGACTTCGCCAGTGCCCTGCTTTCCGCCTTCTTCGATAGCCGCGATTTCGGTTTCGGCGGCAATCGCCTTGATTTCTCCATCCGTCTTGCCCGCGGCGGAATCCTCGGATCGTGATTCAGATTGTGCGGTTTCGCTCATATGCCGCTCCTTCCTTCAGCCCACGCTACCAAACGTAGGCAATATCCGCCGCAAGAAAAGCGGTTCAGGTGCGATTATTGGCGGACGCGAGCAAAAGAGGGGGACGTCAGCTGGCTGCAATCGCCATTCGCACACCACCTTTCGCTCACGTCCGCAAGAAATGGCGATGTATAGCGCATCGTGAGCGAATGGGGGTATAAATACGGACGGAAAATAGCGATTTATTACCACCTTTCGCTCACGGACATACAGAAATGGCGATTTGTCACGGACGTGAGCGGAAGGGGCTACGTCAGCCGGCGATGGTTTTGCCGAGGCTTTGCCGCAGTACTCGACCCGATTTCCGTCATCCATGAAACGCGATGGCGATTGTCCCGGAGCGCGTTATACGATACGTACCGCGTAGCGCTACGAAATACGTATCGCTATGAGAGGAATGATTCACCAACCCGGAGAGACAATGCACAACGTACTGCAGATCCTGCGCCGTGACTTCAAACGATTGGTCACCGTACCCGCCGCGTGGGTGATTATGATCGGCCTGATTCTCATTCCCCCGCTATACGCATGGTTCAACATCTACGGGTTCTGGAATCCCTATGGCAACACGGACAGCATCAAAGTGGCCGTGGCCAACATGGACGAAGGCACAGACAACGCGCTGCTTGGCAAAGTCAATCTCGGCGATCAAATCGAAGGCACGCTGAAGAGCAACGACCAGCTCGGCTGGAAGTTCATGGGCAAAGCCAACGCGATGGAAGCGGTGGAGTCGGGCGACTGCTACGCCGCAATCGTCATCCCTTCCGACTTCAGCGAAGATCTGGCCAACGTCGTCACCAACAGCAAGCATCGCCCCACGCTCGAATATTACGTGAACGAGAAGGCGAGTCCGATTTCGCCGAAAATCACCGACCAAGGCGCGACCGTGGTCGACCGCACCGTCAACAACACCTTCGTCTCCACCGTCAGCGACGTGCTCGTCAAAGCCGTCAACTCAGCCAACGGCACCATCAGCGGCAACACCAACACCATCGCCAACGAAACCATCGGCGAACTCGACAACACCAAGCGGAACGTAGGCACGATCCGCTCCGCAATCGCGGATCTCGACACCCAGTTAGCCAATGTGCCACAGCAGACAAAAGCAGCACGCAATGCCCTGAACGACGTGCAGCTGGCCGCGGCGAGCGCAGGCAGAGGACTAGCAGGCGCATCCACCGCCATCGGCACAGCGCAAACCCAGCTCAACACGCTTTCGTCCAACGCCAACAGCGCGCTGGAAACCGGATCCGGACTTGTTTCCCAAGCGACGGCGCAATCCACAGCCAGCATCAACCAGATCTCGTCGGCGATATCCGCGGCAAGTGGATCGGCACAGCAGGCGGTGACCGGCATGCAAAACATCACCGACAGCAATGCGAAACTGCTCGAGAAGCTCAAATCCGCCAGCGACAACGCGCAATACCAGCAAATCATCAGCAAACTGGAGAATACCAACAACACGGCAGCCGGAACACTCGCCGACCTCAAAACCCTGAGCGAGAACACACAGGCCACAGCCGGCAGCGTATCCAAACTGTCCACCGATTTCAACATAGGCACGCAGAACTCGCTCAAAAGCGCAGGCATGGCGCGCAACGCCATCAATTCAGGCGCACTGCCGCGACTGAATTCCGCGCTGGGCTCGCTGGCTGGGACGGCCGGAACACTTGCCGGCACCGTGACCAGCCAGGACAGCGTGGTCAGGCAAACCAACATCGTGCTCGACCAACTCGACCAAGTGGCGTCAGACGCCCGCATCGGCCTTGAGCAAACCGACCAGCAGCTGGCGAAGATGGAGACGAAGCTCACCACCGTCAGCACCGACCTGAAGGCGCTGGGCACTGCGGATCTGCTCGCATCGTTGACCGGCAGCGGTTCGCTTGACGCGGATAAGATCGCCTCGTTCATGGAGTCCCCGACCGTAATCGACACGAAGAACGTGTATCCCGTCAACTCCTACGGCTCCGGCATGGCTCCGCTGATGACCAATCTGGCACTGTGGGTGGGCGCGTTCGCCTTTGTGGTGATCTACAAAGTGGAGGTGGACGACGAGGGGCTTGAGGGTCTCGATCCGACCGCAACCGAAAAGTATCTGGCCCGATACCTGTTGCTCGGCACGATGGGCGTCATTCAAGGCGCGATCTGCACCGTTGGCGATCTGATACTCGGCGTGCAGACGGCTTGCGCGCCACTGTTCATACTGACCGGCATGATCACATCGCTGGTATATCTGAGCATCACGTACGCGCTGTCCACCACGTTCATGCACATCGGCAAGGGCCTGTGCGTGGCGTTGGTGATCGTGCAGATTCCAGGCGCTTCCGGCCTGTATCCGATCGAGATGATGCCGAAGTTCTTCCGCATGGTCTATCCGTTCGTGCCATTCAGCTATTCGATAGACGCATTCCGCGAGACCATCGCCGGCTTCTACGACGGCCATTGGACCAAGGCGATCGGCACGCTGCTGCTGTTTGCCGGCATGGCGTTCGTCATCGGCCTGGTGGTCCGTCCTCTGTTGGTCAACCTCAACCGACTCTTCGCCCGCGAAATCAAGGAAAGCGACATGATTATCGGCGAGGAAGTGGAGCTTCCGGAACGCGGATACAACATGTCCCAAGCCATTCAGGTGCTGGCCGACAAAGGCGGCTACCGCGAGGTGATCGAGGAACGCGCAAGTCGGTTCGCGGAACTGTACCCGAAACTCAAGCGCGGAGCTCTGGTGATCGGATTCGTAGTTCCGGTAACTCTGGCGGCGGTGTTCTCGTTCACCAACGGAGAGAAAGTGGTGGTACTGGCCACGTGGGTCGTCTGGATTCTGCTCATCATGGGCTTCCTCATGGTCATCGAATACATGCGCGATAATCTGAACCGTCAAGTGGAGCTCGGCCATTTGAGCGATGAATCGATCCAATCCATGCTGGTGGAGCGCCAAGCGGCACGCATCCGTCGCAAAAAGCGGGCGCAACAGGAACGGCGGAACAGACTGCTGCGCAAAACGCGGAGACGCACCAGCGGCAAACGCACGACATCCGATAATCGCAATACCAGCGTCATCAAAGAAACGACGGAAAACGTGACGGGCGTCAACCACAATGAAGATGACGGAATCGCCATACTGGTGCAGAAAATGCAGAAAATGCAGACGACCGGTCCAAGCGCCGCCGCGAACGATGCCGCCACGGACACCGCCGAGACCGCCGAGACAACCGAGACAACCGAAAACAACGAAAACAACGAGGAAAGGAGCAACGCATGAAAACCATCTGGAAACTGTTCGTCGGCGACATCCGGCGAATCACCAGCAACGTCGTCTCCATCATCATCGTCATCGGACTCGTTGTGATCCCCGGCATCTTCACATGGTTCAACGTGGCCGCCAGCTGGGACCCGTTCGCCAATACCGGCAATCTGAAATTCGCCGTAGCCAATGAGGACGACGGATACCGGTCCGACCTCATTCCAGTGAAGATCAACATCGGCGACCAAGTGGTTAACACGCTGCGTTCCAACGATCAGCTCGACTGGACCTTCACCACCAAAAAAGAAGCCATCAACGGCACCAAATCCGGCAAATATTACGCAGCTGTGGTGATTCCAAAGAACTTCAGCACCCGTATGATGACGTTCTTCGCATCCGATGGCGACCACGCCGAAATCGCCTACTACAACAATGAAAAGAAGAACGCCTTGGCTCCGAAGATCACAGGCCAAGGCGCCGATACGGTCAGCGCGCAGGTCAACGAGACGTTCTCCGAAACACTGACCAGCACCGCGCTGAGTGTGGCATCGCAGCTCGCCAACCAACTCGACAAGCCAGCCGCGCAGGAACAACTCACGCAGTTCAACGGCAATATCAGCGACTTCGCGGAAACGCTCACCGACGCTTCCGGAACGCTCCGCACGTTCAGCACGCTGACCCAAAGCGCACGGCATCTGCTTGAGTCCTCCGACGGTCTGATCGCCAATGTCAGCGGCAATGCGAAAAGCGTAGGAACAACACTCAAGCAAGCCGGCAGCGGCGTGGAGGATCTGACGGGCGCGTTGAAGACCGGCACCACCGCGCTGGGCACGGCTCTGACTGATTCTGCCAACAGCTTCACAGCCATGGAAGCAGATGTGGACAGCCTATTCGGCAATGCGGGCACGCAGGCCGGCAACACCGCCAACGCATTACGCAACCAGGCCACGAACATCAGCAAGCAGGCGCAAAGCTACCAGCAGATCTATGATTCGCTCGACGCGCTCAGCGCAAACGAAAAGCTGCCGGAAGCGGTGAGGAACGCCATCGACCATCTCAAAACCAACGTCGGCACCACCATCACACAGCTCAACGACCTAGCATCGGCGCTGAATGGCAGCGCCGACAACATCGACGCCAAAGTAAGCGATACCACGGCCGAACGTGCGGAGATCAAGAAACTGGCGCAGCAGGCGGCAACGTCCGTCAGTGGCATCAAAACCGACTATGAGAGCCAACTGAAACCGCAACTTGACGATATCGCCACGTCCATTACCAGCACCACCACCGCGCTCAATGCCACAGCGGCCGATCTGAAAGGCGCGCTGGGCAATCTGAACGGCACCACCAAGACCGCGGATAAGAATCTGACCGCCATCAGCAGCGTGTTGGATTCCACCGCCGATAGTCTGGCCGGCGCGGGCAAAAAACTGGGCGCATTCACAGGAACATTGACCGATGCGCTGAACAGCGGCGATATGAGCGCCGTCAAAGATGTGCTCAGCGATAATACCGACTCGTTGGCCGCCGCGCTTGCAGCCCCTGTAAAAGTGAAACGCAACGCGGTGTTCCCAGTCAAGAATTTCGGTTCGCAGATGGCACCGTTCTACACGATCCTGCCACTGTGGGTCGGTTCGCTGCTCATGGCAGTGACGCTCAAGACCACCGTCTCGCGTAAGGTGCGCAAGGAACTCGGCGACCCGAAACCGCATCAGCTGTTTCTCGGACATTACGGTGTGTTCGGCGTGATCGGACTATTGCAGAGCACGTTCTCCTTGGGAGGCAGTCTGCTGTTCCTCCATGTCCAGGCGGTGCATCCGCTGCTGTTCATGCTGTCCGGCTGGGTGAGCAGCCTAGTGTTCTCGTTCTTCACCTACACGCTCGTGGCCAGCTTCGGCAACGTCGGCAAAGCCATCGGCGTGCTGTTTCTCGTCATGCAGATCTCCGGAGCGAACGGCGCATATCCGCTGGCCGTGCTGCCGAAAATCATCAGCGGCATCAGCCCGTTCCTGCCTGCGACGCATTCAATCACAGCAATGCGCGCGGCGATCGGCGGAATCTACAGTAACGATTACTGGTTTGCGATTGGCGCGCTACTGCTGTTCATTCCGCCGCTGCTGCTGATAGGCCTGCTACTGCGCATTCCACTGGTCAAGTTCAACCATTGGTACGTAAGCAAGCTGGAAAGCACGAAAGTGATCGCGGCATGATGGGCGGAACCACGCAAGAGGGCACGCGGAAGACGGTGAAAAAAACCACGCAGGAAGACGTCGGCACAGTACGTGGCCGACGTGAGCGATTACGGGAGCAAACCGACCGCAAAATCATGAAAGCCACATTGGGGATAGTGATTTCCGATGGTATCGGAGCGGTGACCATCGAAGAGGTCGCACGACGTTCAGGGGTAGCAAAGACCACAATCTACCGACGCTACCGAAACGCCGACGATTTATTGCAACGCATCCAACCGGAAGTTGCCGGACTACCGAATTTCAACGATTTGAAGCCGTCGCGGAGCGGACTGGCCACCATGCTGCGACGCATCCAGGACTGCTTCGACAGCGAACTCGGATTGAAAGCCGTGGGCGTGGTGCTGTCTTCCGACAACGCCACGCTGAAGGCGATCGCAGCACAAGTGCTGGCGCCGGCCGAAGAACGGTTCGTGGGGTTCATGGAACGTGGCATCGCCGACGGAGTGTTTCAAAACCGTTTGGACTACACGTTCCTGTTCAGCACGGTGCTGGGTTCCATGCTGGCTTGCAAAGCGTTGGCGAGGCAGGAAGCCAGAGGGGAACGGCAATCCGGCAAGGAACGCAAGTCTGATTCCTGGGCCGAGAACATGGCCACGTTGCTCTGGCCGAACGTATGCGCCGAATCCGCACGGTAACCACAGGAAAACCGTCCGCACCGACGCAAGACGGGCGTGCCGTGTCGGTTTCAGAAGGAATGGGCTATTGGATTGACGCTTCTTGACGCGCCACTTCCAACGCCTTGTTGAAGGCTTCGGAGGTCCAGCTGGCGCCGGCGAGCTTGTCTACTTTGAGATCCTTCAACGGCTTGCCGACCACCGCGTCCGGTACGGCTTTGGCGAAGTCGTTCTGATGCTTTTTGGAGATGGACGTGAACGGATGGCCGACGATCTTCACGGCCGTCACGTTCTGGTCTTTGACGGTCAGATGCACGTCGATAGTGTCCTCGCCGACCGGCCCGTACTGGCCGTTGATCGAATAGTCGCCATCCGCGTAGTTGCCGGTGTCCTGCTTGCTGGACGTCGTGGAATTCGCGTCGGCACGGTTTTTGGTGGCGTCGCCGTCGTCTGCCGTGTCGCCGGACGCCTTGCCGTCAGTTTTCGACTTCTCTTCCTGCGATTGCACGCTTTCACCGGAATTGCCGGCGTATTCGTCGTCCATCGGCGTTGCCTTCGGTTCGCCGCATGCCGACAACAGCGCGATACTCGTCGCGGACAGTGCGATGACTTTGATTGCGTTCGATTGTGCGGCGCTCATGCGCGCTCCCCTTCCGTGCCGTCGGCGTCCGCGTCCGTATCTCCGGTTTTTGCGGCCTTCGTAGGGTCGGCGAACAAAATCGCGACACCGCCGTTCTGTGCGCCTTCCTCGGCGGAACCGGTGTGCGCAGGCTTGCCACCGGCCGCCTCGTACGCACGTTTCGCCTCCTCGTCATTCCACTGCTCGCCGACGAGCACACCGTGGTTGAGCATGATCTCGCGTTGTGCGCAGGAGGCGACGAGCGCGTCATGCGTCACGACGATGATCGTGGTGCCCTGCTCGTGCAGCTGGCGGAACAGGTCGAGCACGATCTTCTCGTTCCTCTCATCGAGATTGCCGGTCGGCTCGTCGGCGAGAATCAGCTTCGGGCAGTTGATGAGCGCTCGGGCGATGCACACGCGCTGCTGCTCACCGCCGGACAGCTGGCCGGGCAGGTGATGCGCACGCTCCTTCAATCCCACTCGTTCCAGCGCTTCCATCGCCTGCTTCTCATCGACTACAGAATGGTAGTATTGCGCCACCATCACGTTCTCCACCGCCGTCAGATGCGGCACGAGGTAAAACTTCTGGAACACGAGTCCTATCATGTTCTTACGCACATCGGCAAGCTGGCGGGCGTTCAAATCCTCCAATCGCCGGCCTTCAAGCATGACGGAACCCTTCGACGGCGTATCCATGCAGCCGATCATGTTCATCAGCGTGGTTTTGCCGGAACCGGACGAGCCGACAATCGCCAGCCATTGCCCTTGCGGAACGGTCAGACTCAGGTCGTCGACGGCGTGCAGATCGCCGTAAATCTTGGAAATGTGGTCGAGTTCCAGCAGCATATGTTCGTTGTCCATGATTATTCCTCCCTCAAAACGATGGCGGGGTCGATACGGGTGGCGCGGCGGACCGGCGGAATGGAGGCGATGACGGCGATCGCCACGGAAAGCAACAGCGACCCAACGCAAAGCAGCCAGTTGAGGCCGAGCGCACGGCCGAAAACGGTGGAGCACAGCACACGCGCCAGCACATAGCCGATAGCAGTGCCGAGCAGACCGCCGATCAAGCCGTAGATGCCGGATTCCACGTAGAATTCGACGCCGATGGCGCGTGAATCGGCGCCGAGGGCCTTGCGCAGGCCGATTTCGTTGCGACGCTGGCTCACAATGGAGCTGATGGTGGTGCCCACGCCGACGAGCGTCAGCACGAGCACGACGAGCGAGACAATCCAGAACAGGGTCTGCAGCATGGCGATGATGCGGGTGTCGGACGAGGTGATTCTGGTGACGGTCTGCGCTTTGACGGCGCTGTTCGGGTTTTTGTCGGCACTGCGATTGATGTTGTTGACGATGTCGTTGAGCTCGTCGCCCATGGCGTTCACGGAGTATTCGACCACGTCGGCGCCGCGCTTGGAACCGGCGAGTTTGGCCACGTCCGCGGTGGTGGCGTAGATGATGGAATCCTCGTTGCCGCCGGTGTCGACGATGCCAGCGATACGGAATTCGGTGCCGTTGTTATCCATGATGTCGGACGAGACGCGGCCGTTTTCCGTGGCTTGCGTGGTCTGTTCGCCTTGCGTAGTTTGCGTACTCTGCGTGCCCTGCGCGGACGATTCTGCCGTTTCAGTTGATTCGTCCGAATCGGATTTTGCGGACGCGGAAGAAGACGCTGAAACAGACGCGTCGGCGGCGCGGTAACCGATGGTGACACGGCTGCCGACCTTCACGCCGAGCGCGTCGGCGACGTCGCGGCCGACCATCACGTTGTCCGAGCCGGGCCAATCGCCCGTCACGTTCCAATGGCGATTGAGCGCGCGGACGGCTTTCACGTCCACGCCGGCGATGGTGTACGGCGCGGAATTGATGCGCACGCTCTCATACCGGTACGCAGCTGATTTCACGCTGTGTCCGGCGCCGATGAGCGCCGTCACGTTGCGTACGGTTGCAGTATCGATGCCTTGCGATTTGCCCGTTGCGGACGCGGGCGTGACGATCAGGTTCGCGCCGTACGCGCGCATTTCCTCGTTCATCTGCTGCGGCACCGCGACGCACACGGATGCAAGGCAGAACAGCGTGGCCGCGCCGACGAGCGACGCGATCACGGCCATCATCGCACGGGAGCGACGGCGGAACACCGCGCCCCACAGCATGGTGAAGAACATCTTGCGATTCGTCATCGCACACCCCCTACGAAAGCCAAGCACAACTCACCTACCATGCAGCACCTCCGCCGGACGCAAGCCCAGAATCGCCCGAATCGACGAAAGCGAGGCCACGAGCACAGTGACCGCCAGCAACACGAAAACCAACACGAACACCATCGGACGCATGGTGATGCCCGAGCCGAACACCACGTGCCCCACGATCTGTGCAACGCCCGAGCCAAGCAGCGCACCGGCAATCGCACCAACCAGCGAAATCACCGCCGTTTCGGCGAGCATAAGGCGCGAAACCGCACCGTCCGTGGCGCCGATCGCCTTCAACAGCGCCAATTCCGAACCGCGTTCGCCAATCGACGCGGCCATCAGGTTCGCCACGGCGATCGCGGCGGCAACCAGCGACAGCACGGTCATCAGCACCATCACCGCCTGCGTCTTGTTCAGCACATCGCCCTGCAGCGCGGCCACCTGGCGCACCTGCTTGGCCACCGCGCCCGGCAGCACCTCTTCGATCTGGTACGCGATCGACGACGGATACGCGGTGCAATACCACGTCTCCCACTCGTCCTGCGTGAGCGCGTTCGGATTCTTCGATGCCTTGCGCGCGAGGTCGTTGTCGGGCGTGGTGAGCGCCTTGACTTCAATCTTGTCGATGGAATTCGGCAGATTCGCAAGCGTTTGCGCGGCGATGGACGGCATATAAATGGCGCTGTTGTCGGAATCGCCTGAATCGAAGATGCCGACGATTTTCACTTTCACGCGATTGCGTTCGGTGGAGGATTTGCCGGTTTTCCCGGTACCTCCGTTCGTATTGTCGTCCGCACCGACGGCGATCGTCTTGTCGAGCGTGACGCTGTCACCGACGTTCACGCCCAGTTTCGCGGCGAGCGCGCTGCCGACCATCGCCTGCTCGCTGTCGTCTTTCGGCCAGGTTCCGTTGATTTTCCACCATGAGCGCATGCCGTTCATGCCGGCCACGGTGGACTCGCCGGAGTCCATGTGCAGGGTTTTCGCGAACCACGTGCCCACGATCGGCACGTTGGTCGCCTTGCATTTCGCCGCGGAAGCAGCCGCACCTGACGCACCAGCCGTTCCAGCAGAGCCAGCCGAACCAGCCCCCGAACCGACACACCCCGCATCCGCGTGGATGTTCAATTCCGGCGCGAAATTGGTGATGTTGAACGCCCAGAAGATGGTCTTGATCTTCTGCGCGTCCGACTCCTTCAGAAACGCGGTCGGGTCGGCGCTGTCCGCCGCAGCCGAGCCGTCGGAAGTGGAACCCCCGTCCGAACCGGACGAACTACCCGAAGCCGAGCCAGCAGAATCGCCGGTATTGTACAAATCGCTCACCACAGCGTCGGACTTCGGCTGCACGACGATATTCGAACCGTACGTGCTCAGCTCCGCGTTGAGCTTGTCGCCCACGTCGAACACCACGCCGAGCATGGCCACGCTGACGGTGGCGGACAGGCACACGGTGACGGCGATGAGCAGACGGCGTTTGAACTGCCGGCTGAACGAGCGAGAGATCATTTTCAGGAAGAACATGGCACCCCCTTACCTTTCTCGGCGCTCACTGGAAATGGCTCGACAGCGCGTCGAGCGTGGACGTTTGGATGACGATTTTGCCCGGCTTGACCTGGTAGTCGAACGGTATCGGGTTGCAGCCGCCTTTGAAGCCGATGGTGGCGAGGTTGATGGCCACATCGCACTTCTTGCAGATGATTTTGCCGTCCTTCTCGTAGTAGCCGGCGTCGCCGCAGTTGTCGCACGCGTCGAGGCCGACGCCGTACGCGCCGCCGTTCTTCTTGATGATGATGAATCGCATGGAGGTGCCGTCCTTCGCGCGGTATTCGAAGCGATGCAGGTGGCCGTCGGAAATCTGGCTGAATTTGATGGTGGCCACGCCGTCGGCGAGCGAGTAGTCTTCCGGCGGCGACAGCGTGACGACTTTCTGCGTTTGCGCGACGCCGTACGTCAGGGCCACGGTGACGCAGATCATGGCGACCAGGCTGAACGCGCCGGCCGCTTTCGCGCGGCGGCGGAACGCGATATGCGTGCGTGCGATCGCCTCGTTGGCGCCGGTCGGCTTGACTTTGAAGCCCATGACGATGCTGGCGATTGCCGGAATGGCGAAGACGAGCGCCATTGCGATGGTCAGGCTGCGCTGATGGTTGATGCCCCACACGAGCGCGAGGAAGGCGGCGGTCGGGAAGCTGACGATGCGTTTGGATTGGAGGATCTGCGCAAGGTCGGTGAAATGCTGTGCGAACAACAGCGCGACCAACAGCAGCACCGCCGTCGTGAACGACCAGCGGACGGCGGTGGAACGCATCGTGCGGAAGATAAGCGCGGCGATGATTGCGACGGCCGCGCCCAAAGCGAAGCCGAGCGCGCGCAACAGCATGTCGGAAGTGAAGATGGGATCGCCCGGCTCGACGAAGATCGTCAGTCGCAGAATCACGTCGGGCAGCGCACGAAAGGTGGTGGCCGCGATCGCAAGCGCCGCAACGAGATTCGCGATGTCGAGCAGCGCGCGGTGGTTGTGCCAGTCGGCGGTGATGCGGCGGGCGAACAGGACGATGACGAACACGGCCACGTCGAGGATCACGCAGCACCACAGGGTCGGATAGTTGACGAACGTGCGTTGCGTGATGACGGCGGTGGCGCGCAGCGCGGCGAATACGACTGCGCCGGCGAATCCAACAACGAAACCGGCCAGCCGCCAGTACGCGCTCAGAGGCTTGTCACGCCCCTCACCGACGGTGAGCATGACGCTCAACGCCATGACGAGCAGCGCCGGCGCCAACACCCCCTGCAACACCGTCACAAACTGCAGCAGCATCCCAAAATCCTTTCATCCAAAAACCCAACTCAAAGAGCCCAACGATTCCCATTCCGCCCCATCCCAAAGAGTCCCACCCCTCTCACCCCCCCCCCCCAAAATCCGGGGATTTCCCCGACCCTGCACGTCGACGCAGAGGTGAATCCATCCCCCTAAACGCGAGAGAGCGGTTTCGGTATGCATTGCCCGACCGTAAGCTTGGCCGAACGGCCTTGAATGTGTCGGGTAATGCATACCGAAACCGCGAACGGGCTACGCTAGGAGATCACCACTCCTGCGGCGTATAGTTCCAGTCCGGGAAGGTGACCTCGATCGGTTCCGTCCAGAAGCGTCCCTTCACACCCGTCTCCGGATCGACGTGCAGCATCCAGCCCTTCTTCTCCGGGGATTCGATCTTCAGCACGAGTTTGTACGCGCCGGCCTTGTCGAGCTTGACGTTGGCGCCGTAGTGCGGGCCGTCGGAGGCGTTCATCTGCATGAAGGTTCCGGAGGCGACGGACGCGTTGGAGGTCTTGTCGATGATGTCGTAGTTGACGGTCAGGTCCGGCACGAAATCGCCCTTGCCGTAGCCGAGTTCGGTGCCCTTCTGGTTGGCATGGATGTCGGCTTCGAGGTGGAAGCTCGCATCGGCGGCCTTGAGGCCCATGCCGGACGGTTCCATGTCGATCGGCTGGAAGTACACGGCGTTGACGGTCAGCGGGCCGCATTCCTGGTCGGAGTGCTTCTCATCGACCTGGATCTCTTCGAAACCGGCGGAATCGCTGGAATCGTCCTTGCTGGAGTCGTCGGCCTTCGAAGCCGACGCGGAGGCGCTGGACTTGTCCGAAGCGGCGGAATCGTTGGAATTGCCGCATGCGGACAGGGAGAAGGCCATGGAGCCGGCCAGCAGGATGCCGAGCAGAGCGGCGATCTTCTTGTTCTTCATTTCTCTTTCCTTTGTTGTTGGATGTGGAAAAAATATCGGTAAATCTCGGAAAATTTGCGTATTACTTGCGATTGTCAGGCGTGCGCAACTTGCGTTTGCGTGCGAAGCCGACGGCGAACAGCGCGAGTACGGCAATCGCCGCGATCGCTTGTGCTGCAAGGCATTCGACGTACGGATACAGGCCGATCCAGTCGTTTGTGGGCACGCTGGACAGGTAGTGGCCGTCGATCAGGTCACCTTCGATGAGCGCGTGGATGCCACCGCCGGCGAAGATGACGACCAGCACGGCCATCAGGATCGACGTAACGAGGAAGAACGGGCCAATCGGAATCTTTACGGAGGTGAAGCGCAGCACGAGGAAGATGACGAGCAGCACCACACCCGCGGCGATGCCGCCGATCCACATGCCTTGCGCGTCGCGACTCATCGAGTAGATCGATTCGTAGAAGATGACGGTTTCGGCGCCTTCACGGAACACGGCTAGGAAGCTCAGCATGGCGAGCGAAACGACCATACCCAGGCCCACGCCTTCGCCGGCGGCGACTTTGTTTTGCGCGTCGGCCACGGCGGACTCGGTTTTGGTGCGGATGTAACGGTTCCACGCTTCCACGGAACTTTTGTTGAGCATCCAATTGCTGGTCCACAGCAGCATGAGCATGGCGATCAGCGCGCACACGCCTTCGGAGATTTCCTGAATCGGGCCGGAGCCGCCGAACAGGAACGTGAAGAGCACGGCGATCAGGCCGGAGCCGGCAAGGCCCGCGAGCACGCCGAGGTAAATCCACTTGGTGAAACGCCGGTTGCCGGATTTAACGAGGTAGGCCACCACGGCGGCCACCACCAGCAGCGCTTCGAGGCCCTCACGGATCAGGATGAGGAACGCCTGTCCGGCGGAGCTGGTGATGGCTTTGGTGAAGGCGTTGACGTTGCCGGCCGCGCCACCGTCGAGGGTGGCCGCGTCTTCGACGAGCCAGCTTTTCAGGTCGTCGACGAGCTTCTTGATTTCCTTGTCTGAACCGCCGTCGCGCATGGTTTTGCGGGTCATTTTGAACTGGTATTCGACCTGCGAGACGCGGTCGCCGGAGATGGCGTTCATGACGTTCTTTTCGAAGCCGAGCTTCTCGTAGTACTGGTAGTACGCGTTGTTGACGAGGCTGGAGCCTTCCGCGCCCTTGCCGGAGACGGCGGCTTTGTAGGCTTTGTCGAGGATGACGTTCATTTCGCTGGCGACTTCGCCCCACGTGCGGTCGCCTTTGCCTTTGGAGGAGTTCTTTTTGGCCGCGTCGAGCTTCTTACGTTCGGCTGCGGTCTGTTCGGCGCGCTGCTTCGCGTAGGTTTTGGGGTCGGCGAGGTTCGCGTTGCCATCGAGCGTCTGCGCGGTGGCGGTGAGGTCCGCGTTCAGCGCATCGATTTTGCCGGCGATCGCGCCGCCCTGGCCCTGCTGGTAGGCGAGGCCTTCCAAGTCGGTGAACTGTGTGAGCAACGCCTGCTGCTTGTCGGCGGAAATGGTGTCGTTGACGGCCTTCGAGAAGTTGGAGGCGTCGTAGCCGATCCAATGCGCGGTCTGGAAGCCGGTGCCGGCCTGGCCGTAATCGCCGTCATTGTAGTCTTTTTCGGCGGTGGCGAGCTGCTTGGCGATATTCTGCGCGACGGCAGTCCAGGAATCGAAATTCGTCTGGTTGCCGTCAGCGGCGGACGCCTGCCGCGGCATCGCGATGCCGACAAACAGCGTGGCGAGCGCGATCATCAGCGCGGCGACGAGCGTGATGAGACGGCCGGAAGCCGAGACGCGCGAATCGCACGAATCGTAGGAACCGGCTGCGTGGCGCTGCGCGACGCGAGATGACATGGGTCGAACCTTCCTTCCGCAAATCTTTTCGGCGCGATTTCCCCGACGTACCCGACGTACGAAGCGCGCATCGGAAGCCAAGATAGAACGAAAGTTTTTTGAATAACAGTCTTGATTTTTAATTGGTCTTGTTGTATCGCGCATGAAAAAACGTTGGAATTCCGCCGTTTTTATTTTTCCCGTTTTCCGCGTGTCGTCTCACATTGTGACGCTCACCGCCGTTCCGCAACACCCCCGTCCGCCCGAAAACGTGAAGCGAACTCCATGCCAAAGCGTCAGTTTGTATAATCGCGACTTGCATAATCACGATTAGCATAATCGTAACCATACAAAGCTACGGGGGTATCAAAATAAGGCGATGCCTCATGCCACACCCACGAAAAAACATCTCGCTTATGAGTGGCGGATTTGGCGGGGTGACAGTTGGTATCTCGCTTATAGATGGCGACCCCTTTGCAAAATACAAGGGTTAGAGGGGCGAAAAGATGCCCCCTAGGTTCGTTTCTCCGCCGAGACCCGCCATCTATAAGCGAGATAGCACCGGGCGAACCCCGGAATCCGCCATCTATAAGCGAGATACGCGTCTCAATTGGCTCAATCACCCAACAGCCAATCAATGGCGTTGACAATGCGTATACCATCCTCGGTGACGCCCGCGCCTCGACCGCACGCAAAATCCCGCGCGCCCGCCAGCCCCAAGCACGAACTACGCCAAGCCGGGCACGCGCTAGCATCGTGGGTATGGATTCCCTCGCACCGCTCGCGCATCGTATGCCGTACACCGCCGCGTTCCCCAAGGCGCTCGGCACGGGGTTGCTGATTTCGACGCCTCACCCGATCACTGCGGAATTGCGCGGCGAGATGGAACGGTTCATCGATGAATACGAGCATGCGCTTTCGCGGTTTCGCGCTGATTCGCTGGTTGCGCACATCGGCAATGCGGAGCATGGCGGGCATTTCGATTTTCCCGATTGGGCCGGCCCGCTATTCGATTTGTACGACGCGCTGCACGCCGCCACGCGCGGTGCGATCGACCCGTGCGTGGGCGAGGACCTGATTCGTCTCGGTTACGATCCCGCGCTGAGTTTCACCGTTGAAGCCGACGCCGGCGAGCGCCTGGGCGCGCTGCACGGACGGGCCGTATGGGGTCGTGATGTGGTTCGTTCGAGTGGTACGACATTGGTTACACGCAGTCCGGTTCATGTGGATTTCGGCGCGTGCGGCAAGGGTTATCTGGTGGATTCGCTGGGCGGATTGCTCACCGATTCAGAACTTTCGCGCACATCGCATGTCAAGCCAGCCGAAACGACCAACCCGACATGCCAATCTTCCACCTCAGACAGCAAACGCGAAAGCGCTGCCCCGGAATTTGTGATTGATGCGGGCGGCGATCTGCTGGCGCGCACGAACAAGCCGATCCGTGTGGCGCTTGAGGATCCGGATGATCCGTCCTGCGCGGTCGGCGTCGCACTGATCGGCGATGGCGCGTTCTGTGCGAGCGCGCCCAGCCGTCGCCATTGGAAGGTGGCGGTGAACGAACAGACGCATCTGGCGATTCACCACCTGCTCAACGCCATCGACGGCCTGCCCGTGCAGCAGACGGAGGCCACCTGGGTTGCGGTGCGATCCGCGTCGTTTGGCGGCTATCCGACTGCGGTGGCGGACGGGTTGGCTACGGCGCTGTTCGTTGCGGATCCGAACGAGCTGAGCAGCACTTTCGCTTTCGATTGCGCCACGTTGGACGTCGACCGTCACGCCACCATCAGTGCCGGTTTCCCCGGCCGCTTCTTCTGATTTCCAACAAAACTCACGGAATGAGGTTGCCGGCGGCCACGTACAGGTCCCACCAATCCTGCTTGTCGAGGTCGATGTCCGCGCCGTCGAGCATTTCGCCCAGCCGGGTGGGGTTCATCGAGCCGAGCACGATCTGGATCTTCGCCGGATGCCTGAGCACCCATGCGGTGGCGATGGCGTTGGCGCTCACGCCGTACTTGGCGCCCTTTTCGTCCAGTGCCTTGTTCAGCTCCGGGAAGTGCTCGTTGCCTACGAACGGGCCGTATTCCGTGCCGGACTGGAACGGGCTCCACGCCTGGATGGTCATGTGGCGCAGTCGCGAGTAGGACAGCAGGCCGTCCGAATGGTTGGCCACGACCATGCCTTCGGCGCCGGAGTTGGTCATCAGCTCGTCGCTGACCATCTGCGCGTGCATCAGGCCGAACTGCAGCTGGTTCGCCTCGAGCCTCATGGCCGGGTCGTCGCCGAGCCAGGATTGCAGCAGTTCCGCCTGCCACGGGTTCACGTTGCTCACGCCGAAGTGACGCACTTTGCCCGCCTTGTGCAGGGTGGTGAACGCTTCGACGATCTCCTCGGCCTCCATCAGAGTGTCGGGCCTGTGCAGGAGCGCGAAGTCCACGTAATCGGTGCCGAGCGCCTCCAGTTCCTCGTCGAGTCGCGTGATGAGGTGCTTCGCGGAGAAGTCGTAGCGGGTGGCGTGCACGTTGTTCGGGTCGCTGAAGTCGATGTTGATGCCGAACTTCGTCTGCAGGAAGATGTCCTCGCGCTTGAGCCCGGCGTCCTTCCACGCGCGGCCGAGCACACGCGAGCTGGCATGGTCGCGGTTGACGTTGAATCCGTAGATGTCCGCCGTGTCGAAGAAGTTGACTCCATGCTCGGCGGCCGTACGCACGACTTCTGCCGCAGCGTCCGCATCCAGCGCGTCCATGCGCATCACGCCGAGCGCTACTTGCGATGCGGTTACAGCAGATTTGCCGATTTCGATTTCTTTCATGATTGCTCCATTTTTTCCATGCGATTTTCCAGCGCGTCAAACGGTTGACGTACGTATTACCAGAGTACCTCTCGAAACGATTCGAACACGCTTGGCCAAGCACAGATGCGCCACAAGACAAACGCGCCAAACATGCGGATCGTCCCGTAAGGTTCGGGCGAATTCCGCTTGTTTGACGCGTTGAACTCGTTGAATGAGTCGATCAGTCGATCAGCGTGAACTGGCTGTTGTAGATGTCGGCGTAGAAGCCGCCCTTGGCGAGCAGTTCCTCGTGCGTGCCGCGTTCCACGATGTCGCCGCCGTTCATCACCAGGATCATGTCGGCGTCGCGGATGGTGGACAGGCGGTGCGCGATCACGAAGCTCGTGCGGCCCACGGTCAGCGCGTCCATCGCCTTCTGGATCAGCTCCTCGGTGCGTGTATCGACCGAGGAGGTGGCCTCGTCGAGGATCAGGATCGGCGCGTCCTCCACCATCGCGCGGGCGATCGTCAGCAGCTGGCGCTGGCCCTGGGAAAGCGACGCCTTGTCGTCGAGCACGGTGTCGTAGCCGTTCGGCAACGACATGATGTAGTGGTGCAGGCCGACGGCCTTGCATGCGGCCACGATCTGCTCGTCGGTGACGTCCTTCTTCGAATACGCGATGTTTTCACGCACTGTTCCACGGAACACCCACGTGTCCTGCAGCACCATGGAGAACTGGTCGTGCACGTTCCAACGCGGTACGGACTTGGTGTCGATGCCGTCGATCGAAATCGTGCCACCGGAAATCTCGTAGAAGCGCATCAGCAGGTTGACCATGGTGGTCTTGCCGGCGCCGGTCGGGCCGACGATAGCCACCTTCTGGCCGGCCTTCACGGACGCGGAGAAGTCGTTGATGATGGTCTTGTCCGCGTCGTAGCCGAAGCGCACGTGGCTGAATTCCACGTCGCCGCGCACCGGCTGCGGCTTGCCGTCCGCGCCGACGCCCAGCAGCGCCTGCTTGCCGGTTTCGTCGGACAGTTCCGGCTCCTCAAGGAAGCCGAAGACGCGTTCGGATGCGGCCGCGCAGCGCTGCAGGTTCTGGAACGCCTGCGCGAACTGGGACAGCGGCTGCGTGAACAGGCGGATGTACATCATGAACGCCACGATCACGCCGAATTCGATCTTGCCGTCCATGGCGAGCACCGCGCCGACCACGCACACCACCACGTAGCCGAAGTTGCCGACGAAGTTCATGATCGGCATCATCAGGCCGGACAGGAACTGGCTCTTCCAGCCGGACACGTACAGGTCGTTGTTGTACTTCTCGAACTGCTCGATGGAGCGTTCCTCGCCGCAGTATGCCTTGACCACGGTGTGGCCGGTGTACATTTCCTCGACGTGGCCGTTGACGTCGCCGAGCGCCACCTGCTGGCGGGTGAAGTACTTCTGCGACACCTTCATGATCACGCCCATGATGATCAGGCCGAGCAGCGCGGAGCCGATGGCGCACAGCGTCATGGTCACGTTGTTGTAGAACATCATGATGAGCGCGCCGAAGAACAGCGTGACCGATGTGATGAGCGAGCCGACCGACTGGCCGAGCGTCTGTCCGATCGCGTCGACGTCGTTGGTGATGCGGCTCAGCACGTCGCCGTAGCTGACTTTGTCGAAATATTTCAGCGGCAGGCGATTGATTTTCTGGCTGATCGCCTCACGTAGCTGCTGTGCCGTGCGTTGCGTGACGTTGGCCATCAGCCAGCTTTGCAGGTAGCTCAGCAGCGCGTACCCGACGTACAGCGCGACGAGCAGCCATGCGATGCGCGACACCGCGTCCATATCGATCGAATTCATGACGGGCTTGCCGTGCACCATGGCCGGCAGACCCTTCGTGATCTCGTTGGTCATGTCCTTGAGCTTGTCCGGGCCGATGATCTGGCACACCGTGCCGGCAGCGCCCAGAACCAGCGCGAAAATCATCACCGGAATGTACCGGCTGCAGAATTTCACGAGCTTCTTCATCACTCCGCCGAAGTCCTTCGGCTTTTCCACGGCCCCACGGCCGCGTCCCATTCCTCTTGGCATGTCTCCCCCTTTCAGCGCTTCAGTTCGTCTTCGCTCAACTGCGATTCGGCGATCTGCCGATACACTTCGCACGTGTCGAGCAGTTCCTCGTGCGTGCCCTGGCCGACCACTTTGCCGTCGTCGAGCACGATGATGCGGTCGGCATTCATGATGGTGCCGATGCGCTGCGCGACGATGAGTTTCGTGGAATCCTTCGCTTCCTTTTCGAGCGCGTCACGTACGGCACGGTCGGTTTTGAAGTCGAGCGCGGAGAAGGAATCGTCGAAGATCAGGATTTCCGGATGACGGTAGACGGCGCGTGCGATCGACAGACGCTGCTTCTGCCCGCCCGAAACGTTGGAACCGCCCTGCGAAATGCCGGAATCGTACTTCTTCTGCTTTTTGTCGATGAATTCCGTCGCCTGCGCGACGTCGCATGCGCGGCGCACGGTGTCGTCGTCGCGGTCCGTATCTCCGTACGCGACGTTGCTGGCGATCGTTCCCTTGAACAGGAACGATTGCTGCGGCACGTAGCCGATCTTGTCGCGCAACGCCTTCAGCTTGTAGTCGCGCACGTTGACGCCGTCGACGAGCACCTCGCCTTGCGTGGCGTCGTAGAAACGCGGCACGAGGTTGATGAGGGACGATTTGCCGGAGCCGGTCGAGCCGATGAACGCGACCGTCTGACCCTTCTTCGCCTTGAAATTGACGCCTTCGAGCATGGCGTGACGCGAGTCGGGGTAGGCGAAGCTCACATTGCGGAATTCGATTTCGCCTTCCTCGCCCGGCTTGCCCGCGTCCTGCGTGCCGTCGGTGACCATCGGCTCGGTGTCGATGACTTCGAGCACGCGCTGCGCGGACACGTCGGCTCGCGGCCAGAGCACGAACACCATGCTCAGCAGCAGGAAGCTCATGATGACCTGGATGGAGTAGCTGGAGAACACCACCATGTTGGAGAAGGTGGTGAGCTTGTCGACGGCGTCGGCAGCGTCGATGAGGTACGCGCCGATCCAGTAGACGGCGAGCATCAGGCCGTTCATGATGGTGTTCATCAACGGCATCATGATGGCCATGGCGCGGTTGGTGAACAGCTGGGTTTCGGTGAGTTCCTTGTTGGCTTCGGTGAACTTGGCTTCCTGGTAGTCCTCGGCGTTGTACGCGCGCACCACGCGCAGGCCGGTGAGGTTCTCGCGCGCCACGAGGTTGATGTTGTCGGTCAGGCGCTGCATGGCCTTGAACTTCGGCATGACGAAGCTCATGATCACGGCGATGACCACCAGCAGGATGGCCACGGCGATGCCGGTTGCGAGCGTCCAATCGAAGCCCTTTCCTGCGATCTTGCACACGGCCCACACGGCCATGATCGGCGCTTTGACGATCATCATGAGGCCCATGGTGATGAACATCTGGATCTGCGTGATGTCGTTCGTGGAGCGGGTGATGAGCGACGCGGTGGAGAAACGGTTCATTTCCGCCGGTCCGAAGCTTTCCACCTTGTTGAATTCGAGCGAACGCAGGCGCTGGCTGAACGAGGCGCCCACGCGCGCGGCGATGAAGCCGGTGACGATGGCGCAGGCCGCCGAGCCGAGCGAGACGAGCAGCATTTTGCCGCCGGCCACCCAGATGTCGCGCATTTCGCTGCCGGGGGTTTCGACGAGCTGCGTGATGTCGGCCATATAATCCGGCAGGGTCAGGTCAAGCCAGATCTGACCGACGATGCTGACCAGCGCGACGAGCATCTGACCGATCTCCGCTTTGGAGAGGTATCGTACGATGCGAAGCATGCTTGGTTCCTTCTCTTGTTTTGTGTTTTGCTTGTTTTCTTACGATTAGTTTTTGCGATTTTTCGCGGTTTTTGCGATTACTGGATTGCGATTACTTACACTGTGAATTATTTACAGCGTAAGATACTACGCGTCTTCCTGTGCGTTTCCTGAGAACGCGGCTTTGACCTCGTCCGCCGTGGGGCGCGGTTTGCCGGGCATGCACAGCGACATGTACGTGGTGAATTCCTCGGTGAGCTCAACGAATTCGCGCGCGCGGCGCTCCCCCATCTGCGAGAAGATCCAGCAGATCGCCTCGCGCATGCTTTCGCGCTGCCGTTCGGCGCGTTCCCTGCCGGCTTCGGTGAGGTTCACGTGCACCACACGGCGATCGTCGGGGTCGGATTCGCGTGTGATCTGGCCTTTTTTCTCCAACGCGGACAGCAGTGTGGACACGCGTCCGGTGGTGGTTTTCATTGAAGAGGCGAGCTGCGATGGCGTCAGCGGGCCTTTCCTATAGAGTTCCTGCACGGCGAAGGGTTCGCCCTTCACGCCTTTCACCATCTCCTGCTGCATGCGCGAGCGTTTGTCCCATGTGTTGGTCGCCAATTCGTGGAACAGTTCCTCTTCAAAGCCCACGCGGCACCTCCTTCCGTCGCAATCGCCGTCATAATATCTTACAGTGTAAACATTTTACAGTGTAAGTTATTCCCAGGGCGATTTTGCAGCGAGCAAGCTACAGAAGGCACGAAAAAGGCCGCGGCCCGAATCGCGATTATTGTGCGGAATCGGGCGCGGCCAATCGTACGTATTGCGCGGAATTCAGCCGCGACGGGCGTCGACGGAGGCGTTCAGCATCGCCAGCTCATCCTGCGTGAGCGTCAGTTCGGTGGCGGCGAAGGAATCGTTGATTTCCTGCGGATTGCGGGCGCTGGGGATGGTGAACAACCGCTCGTAGCGGCTCAGTTCCCAGGCGAGCACCACGCGCTGGTAGGAGCAGCCGTGGTTGCCGGCGACCGTGCGGAACGGGTCGTACGCGCGCTGGTCGAACGCGTCAAGAAAGCCGCCGAGGGGGCTCCAGCACACGAACGCGAGTCCAAGTTCCGCGCAGTGCTCCATCGTATGCTCAGGATCAGGGTGCGATGGCGAGAACTGGTTCTGCACGGCGATCAGCTTGTCGCCGAGAATCTCGCGGGCGATGTCGATCTGCGCGTTGTCCACGCGGGAAATGCCCGCGTACCGGATCACGCCCTCGTCAAGCAGCTGCTTCAGCGCGCCGACCTGGTCCTCATAAGCCACTTCCGGGTCCGGTCCGTGCGAGTACAGCAGGTCCAGCGCCTCCACGCCGAGGTGCGCGGCCGACTCCTTTGCGTCGCAGATCATCGTTTCCGGACGCGAATCCGCCATCCACCCGTACTGGCTGCCCACAGCCTGCAAATGCTGGCGTTCCGGCTCGTTTTCGGCAACGTTCGGCGCCTCCATGGTGCGGCGATAGCCGGTTTTGGTTGCAATCAGCACTTCGTCGCGCGGACCGTCCCAGCTGGCGAGCGCGTCGCGCACCATTTTTTCGCCGTAGCCTAGGTCTTCGGCGGTGCCGGCGCCGGGTTGGCTTGGCAGGTAATACGACCAGGCGGTGTCCAGATATCGCACGCCCGCGTCCAAGCCGGCGTGAATCGTGCGGATCGCCGTATCGCGGTCCGGGCGGCCCTCAATCGCCAACGCCATCGTGCCCATGCCGAGCCGTGGAATCGCAAATCCCGCCAATTCGCCCATGTTTCGTGCGGTCGTCATAACCGTCTCCCTTCCGTCGCCACATCCGTCGCTACAAAATCCGCCACCCATTCTCGCACAAAACAGCGCGGAGCGGGTTGTCGGGCGGGTGCGGGAAGATGAGGGCACAACCGAACGGGAGCCGAAAGGCTGAGAGGGAGCTCGACGAGCTTCGACCGAGGACTTGATGCGGGTAATGCCGCCGTAAGGAGACGGGTTGTTCGCGCCGCGAGGCGCATCTCATTTCCGTTCGCGATAACCGAATATCGCGTGATTAGGGTCACGGAGGGGCGCACCACCTCATAGGGTACGGTTCCTTCGGCGACCCTTTTTTCGTACCAACCGTGAATGTCCGATTCACCGGAAGCAGACGCTCGGAAGCCCACAAAGCAGTTCTGAACGTCCGTTTCGGCGGGAACGGCACTCGTGGGGCCTGACATACAGAAGGGAACCGAAATGATCATCAACGGCAAGGAAGAGGACGTCGCCACGCCGATCACCGTGGCCGAACTAGTGGAGCAGCGCAGTCTGCGCGCCGACCGCGTGGCCGTGGAGCTCAACGGCGAGATCGTGCCGCGCGCCCAGCGTGCGCAGACGCAGCTCAAGGGCACCGACACGTTGGAAATCGTCACGTTCGTGCAGGGCGGCTGAGCACAGCAGCGAAACAAACCATACGAACGGAAACGAGAATACGAGAACAACCATGACTTTTGAACCATCCGCATCGCAGGCGCAGATCGACGCCCGCCAGCACGCTTTCGACAACCAGCCCGACCCAGCCACCCTGGTCAGCCGCGAGGAGATCCGCGCGGCCCTGCTCGACCGTCACACGGCCGCCACGCAGGACAAGCTCGACGCGGCGCACGTGGCCATCTGCGGCTGCGGCGGCCTCGGCTCCACCATCGCGGTGGCGCTGACCCGCATCGGCGTCGGCCACCTGCACTTGATCGACTTCGACCGCGTGGATATGACGAACCTGAATCGCCAGCAGTATTTCCTGAAGGACCTCGGCCAGTACAAGACGGAGGCGCTGCGCAGCAATCTGCGCCAAATCAACCCGTTCACGGACATCACCATCGACACCGTCAAGGTGACCGACGAGAACGTGCCGACGCTGTTCGAAAACGAGGACATCATCTGCGAGGCGTTCGACGTGCCGGAAAACAAGACGATGCTCGTCAACGCGGTGCTGGAGAATCTGCCGGGCAAGAAGCTCGTCAGCGCGTCCGGCATGGCCGGCTTCCGCAGCTCCAACCTGGTGAGCACGCGTCGCGTTTCGAAGAACTTCTACTTCTGCGGCGATGGCGAGACGGCTCCGGTACCGGGTGCCGGCCTGATGGCGCCGCGCGTGGGCGTGGTCGCCTGCCACGAAGCGAACATGATCACGCGACTAATCCTCGGCGAGGAAGACGCCTGACGCACTGCTACGTTACTCCACTGCCGTAATCGAATTTTTTATTGCGATTACAAACGCACGTTGCACACAACACAACAGCGACGCAACGGCAACACAACAGCAGCACAGCAATCGCAACAACAGCAACACCAAACACCCCAACGAAAGGAACCGACGATGAGCACCGAAAACACCATCACCACCGCAGCAGCCGATGTTGCGGCCGCACCGAACGCCACGCTTGACGAGCTGGTCGGCACCACCACGAACACGGCGATTCTGCCAGAGCCAGACGCGCACGCGTACGACGAGATCGCCACAGGAGACGCCGATCCGTTGATTCTCGGCGGCCACAAGTTCACGAGCCGTTTCATCCTCGGTTCCGGTCGTTACGACCTGAACCTCATCAAGGCGACCATCGAGAACGCGGGCACGCAGATCGTCACCATGGCGCTGCGCCGCTGCCGCACCACCGAAAACAACCTGCTCGACTACATTCCGAAGGGCATCACCATGCTGCCGAACACGTCGGGCGCGCGCAACGCCGAGGAGGCGGTGCGCATCGCACGTCTGGCCCGCGAAGTGTGCCAGACGGACTTCGTGAAGGTGGAAATCGAGCACGAGGCGAAGTATCTACTGCCAGACAACGAGGAGACCATCAAGGCCACGGAAAAGCTGGCCAAGGAGGGCTTTGTGGTCATGCCGTACATGTTCCCGGACCCGATCGCAGCGAAGCGTCTTGAGGACGCGGGCGCAGCTTGCGTGATGCCGCTTGGCGCGATGATCGGCTCGAACAAGGGCCTGCGCGCACGCGATTTCATTGAAGTGATCATCAAGAATGCCAACGTTCCGGTGATTATCGACGCGGGCATCGGCCGCCCGAGCCAGGCCGCGGAGGCCATGGAGATGGGTGCGGATGCGGTGATGGCATACACGGCGATCGCATCCGCCGGCAACATTCCGCTGATGGCGCGCGCTTTCAAGAATGCGATTGAGGCCGGCCGTGAAGCGTACCTGTCCGGCCTGGGAAAGGTTACGGAGGACCACGCCGTCCCGTCCAGCCCGACGAACGAGGCCGACTACATCGGCTGATTCGCGCCGATTTCGTACGATTCGTGCACTAACGTTTCGCACGGTTTTATTGCGATTACACGACGAGGGTCGGTGGAAACGCACATTTTCGCAAGGTTTCCACCGGCCCTCTTTCGTCGGATGCGCGACACGTAGCGCAACACGCGCATGCCACGCATACCGCAGCGACAGGCAATACGTCTACTTCCCTAGAGCCGCTTTCAAATCGCGGTTCTGGAATCGCTCGTGCAGCAGGCAGTAGCCGCCGAACACGACGAGCCACAGCAGGCCGGCGATGGCGGAACCGCGCGTATCTGCGGACAGGAACAGCGTGACGTACACGAGCACGTAGAACGCGACAGCAACCCAGTCGAGTACCTGCCAGGCCGGCATAACAAAGCCGTCCGGTAGGAAGTCGGCGCTCTGGCGGTAGCGGCGGTGCGCAAGCATCGTCAGGATGTAGATGAAGATCACGACGGCGCTGGCGGCCGAAGCGAACAGCACGAACGCGCTGGAGATGCCCGGGATCGCGTTGATCAGCGGGGAGAACAGAATCATACAGCCGGACACGATAATCGCCTTCGCCGGCACCTTGTGATCCGACACCTCACCGAGGCGCTGCATAGCGGGCGATTCGGAGTCCTGCGCAAGCTGGTACAGGTGGCGGCCCGCCGAGTAGATCAGCGAATTGAGTGCCGACGCGGCTGCGGTGATCACCACGAAGAACACGAGCGCGGCGGCCCAGTCGAGGCCAGCGTATTTGAACACCATGATGAACGGGGAGCCGAACGAGCCGTCCGCGTTCTGGTGGAAGTTGCGCCACGGCACGATCGCCATGATGGCCACGAGCGCGCCCACGTAGAAGATGAGGATGCGCATGATCAGCTCGTTGACGGCTTTCGGCAGCACTTTGCGCGGGTTCTGGGTTTCGGACACGGTCACACCCACGAATTCGATGAGCTGGTAGGCGAAGAACACCATCTGGAAGCTCATGAAGAAGTTCATCCAGCCATTCGGCGCAAGCTGGAAGCCGTCGGTAATGTTCGTAAGGCTCACAGTGGCACCGGAGACCGTGCCGTCCACGCCTTCGATATGCGTGGCCGGGTAGCTGAAACCGAGGAACAGCATCACCACGGCGGTGACAATCAGACCCACAATCAGCGTGATTTTGATCATGGAGAACCAGAATTCCGCCTCGCCGAACACTTTCACGGCAATGAGATTGATGCCGGTGAGCGCCACGAGGAAGCACAGTTCGATAAGCCATTTCCACGCGTTGAGGTCTATGCCGAACGTACCGAAGAACGTGACGAAATAGGTGCTGACGGCTGTGATTTCGGTCATGCCGGTCAGAATGAGCACGATCCAGTACGTCCAGCCGGCGAACTTGCCCCACGCGCGGCCGAGATAGCGCGTGATGAAGTTGATGAACGTGTGCTGGCTTGGGTCGCTGTACATCATTTCGCCGATGGCGCGCATCAGCAGGAACATGATGAGGCCCACGCCGATGTACACGAGGATGATGCTCGGTCCGGTCAGCGCGATCGACTTGCCGGAGCCGAGGAACAGGCCGGTGCCGATGGTGCCGCCGATGGCGATGAATTGGACGTGGCGGTTTTTCAGGCCGCGTTCCATGTCGTTGCCTTTGTCGAGGCTTTCGACGGATTTGATTTGCGCGGTTTCCGTCGCGTCGGACGTGCTTGTACCAGTTTTTCCGGTTTTCGTATTCCCAAAAGTCATAATGTTCACACCCTACCGCGCCAACCGCACAATCTCCGCCGTTGTTCGTACCGCGAAATGCGCTATATGTGGCAGATTCGCATCTTTTCCAAAAAACGCTTTGCGACGGGTGGAGTCAGCTTGCCAAGGTTTTCAGCTTGCCACGGAGCGATTCGTTTTCGCGTTCCAGCTCGTCGATGCGCCGAGCCTGTTGTTTGATGATGACAAGCGCCGTCTCGCTGTCAAGGCCGCTGCTCGCGCTGAGAGGTGCAGGCGGCACGGCGATGGCAGCCGCATCGGATGGGACGGGCACGTCAGCGGATATACACCCCCCCCCGACACGTTCGCCCTGTCCAGCGGATGCGGAGCATTTCCAATGTTCGCCTTATCGGAATTGGCGATTCCTGCGATGTCGTCGAGTTTCTCCTTGCGCGTCACCGCATGAACATACAGGTTGACGAGCTCCGTAATGATTTCGCCGTTACTCATGTTACTGCTACCGTTCACGGATTTGAGGACGGCAGCCTTCCAACGCGCCACACTTCGTTCTATACGTTTATACCCAATCAGTTCCGGCGGCAATCCCGCCTCGCGGAAGATTTTGGTCGGCGATTCCCCCGCAAGATACCGTATGACACACACCTGTTTGAAAGCGTTGGAGTACGTGATGCGGTCTTTCGACACGTTAGCCACCGCCGGCAGATCCCGCAACATTTGGAGCTCTTCCATGCTGAATGATCCTCCACCGCGCATCGTTTTACCCCCTTTGCTATACCCCGTAATGAAGCAAGTGTATATCCGACTTCTCACAAGCAGCTTTTCAAATATTGCTGACCGTATATCACTTCAACCGGTCGGTCACACATCAATGCGGGCGATTATGGAATATCCACAACCGCCCGCATTGACTTTTATTGCGCGTGAGTCAATTCACAACTCACTCACACCGAACGCATGCGCTCAGTACGTGCGGCGACGGCTCTTGACCGCCACAGCCACGCCAGCGCCACCCACCAGCAGCGCCACGACCGTGAACAGCACGGTTCCCGCAGCACCAGTCAGCGGCAGCTGAGTGACAGACTTGACGTTCAGCACGGTAGCGGTGGCATTCGCAGTGGTGTTATTGACCGGTTGGACCTGACGAAGGGCATCCGGCTCGAAGGTGATGAGACCTTCATCTGTGATCTTCACATTGAAAGTGACCCTGAAGTTCTGGGCGTAGCCGGTCGGAGCCTGAGTCTCCACAACCGTGTAGGTTCCTGCCGCAAGACCCGCGACCTTCACCAAACCATCATTCTCAGTAATGAACGTCTTGGCATCATTCTGATCGGAAACAAACGACCACGCACCGTCCTCAGCCTGCTTAAGGAACTTGCCCTCCGCATTCTTGACAACGAACTCGGCGCCGGCTAGAGGCTCGGCCTCATTCCCTTCCTTGCCAATCTTCGTGAACTGGAAACCGTAGGTCTTAAGGACAGTCTTGCCTTCACCGCTGGTACCATCCTTGGTGGTGATTGTGGCCTTGTTGTCCACACTGCCGCTCAAGCCATCCAACGCATCCTTGGTGACGGTGCCCTGGTACGACACGACGATCGTCCTACCGGCCAGCGTTGTGGCATCGGCAAAATAGATGGTCGTGGTGGTGCCGGATTGAGCATTGCCTTCCTGCGTTATCATGTACAGATCGGGATTCACAGTAGTATGATCTCCGAACTGGACCTTGAAGTCACTCGTTTCCGCAATCCGCAAACCTTTGGACGCGGTATCGGTAATGGTAAAGGGGTACGCATCCCAGCCAGCCGCAGCATGAGGAACGTCCGCGGCCACAGTGAAGTCCACGGTGTCGCCCACCTTTACGCTCTTACCGTTCACATCCACGTCATTCATCCGGGCGAACTTGAGCGGCTCGTCGGTCGGATTCGCGTTCTTCGCGTTGAACTGGCCTTCAGTCGTGATGTTGCCCTGACCGGTCGTCGTATCGGCCGCAATCCTCAGATTGGACAGTCCATTGACGGTGGTGGCCACCACAGCCGGAGTCCCCGACGTCACAGTCGTTTCGCCAGCCTTGGTGAACGTATCCTTCACCAGATACCAGCCTTCTCCGTTCACATTGACCGCCTGGCTCGTATTTGCCTGCTCCGTAGTTACGGTCAGGCCAGTACCATCAGGTCCTGCCGGCGGAGTAATTCCAGCCAAGGTCTTGGCGAAGACACGGAGCTGATCCGCAGTGAACGTCGCCACATAGGCGGCTGGATTATCCTTGTACTCTGTCGGGATGCCGTTGTGGCTTCCATCAGCCACATCAGCAGCGGTGGTCACAGCTCCCTTCCATGCGTCAACCGTTTTCACTTCGACCGAGCCATCGCCAGGATTCTCAAACATGGCAAACTTGTATGGCGTGTACGTATGGCCTTCCTGTGCGTGGTTAACTTGCAGCAATGGAGCATCATCAGCCTGTGCGGCGGCGACGCCGATGGCCATGCCGCTCAGCAACGTTGCCGCGGCGGCCAGCCCTGCGAAAAGCTTCCTCATCTTCATGAGAATCTCCTCTTCCTTGATTGTTGGTTACTGTTTTCTGCAATCGCGGGAGGCGGGAACCCAACGCGCCCCCGCGATCCGCAAATCCTGTGTTATTCAGCTGAGCCGCTTCTTACGTCTCCACTGGTCGGCCGCAGCGACGGCGAGCAATGCCAGCACGCCAACTCCGCCGGCCGCAATCTGCCACCATCGTTCCGCACCCATGCGGCCCGTCAATGGCAGTGACGATGCCGAAATGTATTGGTTGGTGAACAGCATTGGCTGGGTCTCGTCCCAATTCGAACCAGCGGCACCATAATCGGTTTTCAGCTGGGTCACGGATTCGACAACGGCCTTCCATTCACCGGACGTTCCGTCTTTCATCACGGACACGACCACCCGGTATTCCGCCTGCGAGTAATACATTGCGGAAGCATTACCAGCGTTCTCCGTCACAAGATATGTGTACTCGGCTTCACCTGCGTCATACGTGATGTCGCCGAAGTAAGCAACGTGATCGTCAGACGAATCGCGTTTCACCGTCACCGTGCACGCCGACTGGTTCTTGCAGGAAGCTGGCATCGGCGCGTCTGGATTGGAATCGTCTGCCTTCAGCTTGAAAGTGAACTCGTCGGAATCCTTCCAATCGCGGCCCTTCAGCTCCTTCTGCACGCCAATCGCATGCGTCAGCATGGTCTGCTTCAACGTGTTGGTGATGATCACCGTGGCTTCCTGCGATGCCGTGGATTCCGGCACCGTCACCACATTGCCGTCAGCGAGAGCACCATTGCCGACTTTGTGCTGGTAGGAGGCCTTCCACTGATGGTTCTCCGGTTCGGTTTCCGTCACCGTGTACGTTTTCGCGGCACCGGCCGGAATGATCACATCCGTGGACCAGTTTCCATTCGCATCCGACTTCAACGTGACTGTCTTGTAGCTATTGCCACCTTGCTTGATATCCACCGTGATGCTTTCCGGCTTGTCACCGTCTCCACTCCACTGCTTTTCGATATGCAGCGTCGAGGAAACCACCTGGATCACCGGATGCGGATACGGATTGCCGCCGCATGCATGATCCACGCCATCGGCCGAGTACGCCAGGCACGCGGAATCGTTCGCATGGAAACCCGGCTGGTTCGAGGACGTGGCGTTTCCCGGCAGATCGGTGTTCGCGTCACCCTTTACGCCGTCATATCCATCCTTACCGGCGTTCAGGTTGGCGGCATACTCGTCATACGCTTTCTGCGTGGGTTTCACGTTGTATTCCAGCGTGTATGTCACGTTGTTGACCAGAGGCTTCAGGAATGCGACCGTGAATTTCTTCGTGCTCGCGTCATACGTCAAGGTGTAATCGACATTCTTAGTCAAGGAGACCACCTTGCCGGAAGCATCCTTGGCAACGACCTTGTAGTTGCTATCCGCAAGCTCGACATAGCCGGAGAGCGTGTCCTCCATGGTCACCTTGGTGTATGCGGATGTGGTGGTCTCGCTCTTCTCAATCTCGTCGAAGATGGCATTCAGCTCCGAAGCGTTCGTCGCGCTTTTATAATAGCCGGCTTTGATATTCCCTTCACCGCGCTGGTTGTATTTCGTTGCCTTTGGGAAATTGCTGGACACCGCGTGCATGAACTGGTTCTCGTTACCTTGGATCGAGGAGGGATCAGCACCGGAAAAAACACCGATGGAATACACCGTGGCGCCACCATCTTTCAATTCCTTGGCAGCTTCGACGGCCTTATTTGCCACTTTACCCTCGAAGCCACTAGACGATGTAGGCGAACCATCCGTGAAAAAGATAACGACCTTCTTCGCATCGGTTCGAGCACTGCCCATCATCTTGGCCGCAAGATTGAATCCATTGTCGGCTCGGGTGGCGCCAGCGGCTTTGAGTTTGCTGACTTTGTTCTTCAGACCGTTCATATCCGCAGTCAGATCGCTAACGATTTGGGAGTAGTTGTAGGTGTACCCACCACTTCGGTACGTGTCATCCCCGATTTTGTCCTTTTCGTTGCCGGCGAACTTCACCAGTCCAACGTGAACCAGTTCGGAACCGGCCTCCGTATTAGTATTCGCAGCTTCATCAAGAAATGCTTTAACCGCTTCTTTCAGTGCGTCTAACCGCTTGGTCCGATCCGTCTTACTCATCGGATCGTCCATCGAACCGGACACATCCAGCACCAGCGTGAAGTCGATCGGCTGGGTGGTGGTGACCGTGGTGGTGCTGGAAGCGCCCTTCACATCCACGTTCACGGTGTAACTGCCATTATCGTTCTTCTTGATGCGCTTATGCTTCTCCGGAGCGCCCAACTGGGAACCGGTCTCGTTCTGCGCAACCGACTGCGCCCGATTTGCTCGCGCAATCGGTTGAGCGGACAACGTAACTGGCTGCTCATCAGATTGTTGTTCAGATTGTTGTTCAACCTCCTGCTCAACCCACTGCTCAGTCTCTTCTTTCGTTTCTTGTTCCGTTTCTTGTTCGACTTGCTGGTAAGCCTCTTGATCTGACGGCTGCTCTTGCTCTGACGGCTGCTCTTCTCCCACCATCAAATTTTGTTCCACCGGCTGTGAATCCTCTTGCCCAGATTCTTGCAATACCGGCTGCTCGATTTGTTGTTCCAAGGCTCCCGTGGCATCTTCCGCCGCCGCTGACGAAGCAGTGACGCACCCCACGCCGGCGAGCATTGCGACCGTCGCGACGGCCGCAATGACACGACGCGTGAACAGACCTGTGCCCCTCGCCCTGTTTCGCTCAAAGACGTGTCTCATACGTCAACCCCCTTGTACCGTTAAGCGATCGGGGAAATACCTTCCTCCTTCGACCGGTATATTTGATGCGTCTTCGCTTCACATACCGTCCGACAATCGCTTCGTTGCCTAAACCTTAAGGAGAAAAACAGAGGGATACATACCCTCCCAACGAGGTAATCAAGGGGATATACTTTCCTTGAAATCGCACATATCATCGCGATTCTAGAGTATTCTTGCCCCCCGTAAATCGCGATGCAAAAACTATAAGCAAACGTTGTCATGCCTCTTTCAGAATTTTCCCCGACAAAAAAGCATCTGTCAAGTGCAACATTAACGCCATCAACCCCTAGTTGCGCTTTGGCCACCAAGCGGCATGCCTACGGACATACCACGGACAGCGGAGCAGCCAAACCAACAACAAACCGACCAGCAACGTGGCAGCTGACACCACGCCCGCAATCACACGCACATCTTTTGCCGCATCATCCTCCGCGGGAATCTCTTCGGGAATGGCGGAACGTAATGCCGAAACCAACAGACGATGCGTATTCACACCGTACGGAGTGCATGTCATCAACGTGACCCGATCCTCGCCAGAGGTAATCTTCAATTGCGATGTGTCGTTAGGTTCGATTTCGGTAATACGATCCACCATATAGCCAAGAGTATGGCCCATCACATCGATATAGAAGTAATCACCAACCCGCATCTCATCCAAACGCGTAAACATTGAGGCTTCAACCAAACCCCGATGTCCGGTAATCACCGCATGCGTATCCTTGCCACCCACCGGCAGACTACTGCCATACAAATGCCCCGCACCGGACGCAAGCGTCTGCTCCGACGTGCCATGGTAGATCGGCAAATCCACAGAAATCTTTGGAATGCGGATGGAACCCATCACGCCATCGCCAGTATCCAGCAAACGCTGGTATTCCGCGTCTTTGGAGCTAGCGGAATCCTTGTTACCATCGCCAGTGGCGCCTGCGCCCGTCGAGCTGGAACCGGAACCGTCGCTGGAGTCGGACTGATTGTTGTTGTACAACTCGGCGAGCGGATCCTCAGCCTCGCCAATCACCGGCTGCCCCGACTTGGCGAGACGCTTGTTGTACGCCCTAGCCGCGGCGAATGCCTCGTCGGCCTGCGGATACGGCCAGCCCGCGACGCTCTGCTCGGAACGGGCGGACGTGCTCGCCAGCTTTTGCGCGGACTGGTATTGCAGCACTTTCGGGAAAAAACCAATGCCGATTGCGGAGAAAATCAGCACCGCCGCAAGCACACGCAGGGCAATGGATCTACCCACGTCGGCGCGACGCTCGCGAATCTCTTCGGACACATCGGTCGCCTCGGCGAACGTCGGCGGAACGTAGGTGCGCGTGTTGCGCGTGGTGTCGTGCGAACCGCGCGAGCCGTCGTTGCCATCGTGCGAATCGCCATAAAAATCGTCGGCGCGTAAGTCCTTAATTTGCTGCGGACCGTCGCTTCTCGACCCGCCGCGCGCGCTCCCATGCGGAAAAACTGCCATCAGTCTTGCCCCCTTGAACTGCCAGCCATAGGGAACATTATATTGCACTCCGCCCGCGTGCCTTCTTCCCTGACGATTCCGATAATGTCGGTCGAACTTGGACGGTCTCCGGCCACAGCTCTGAGCGAACCACGTTTTACGCAAATCATGGGTTAGGACTTACGCAAATCGTGGGTTAGGTTTTATGTAAATCATGGGTTAGACCCATCAAAACCCTTTGCAGGAGGCCGAAATTGGCATTTTTGCCAAGAGCATCTCTAACCGAGTCTATCCATGGTCAAACTGATGGGTCTATCTGGCTTATAGATGGCGGATTTGGGGCTTTGCGGAAAGGTATTTCGCTTATAGATGGCGGGTGCTAGACGAGAATAGGCGGTTCGGGGGTATGATTTATACCCCCGAACTGGCAAATGGGGCGAACCACCCGCCATCTATAAGCTAGATAGCATAAGTCAGGCCTCAGCGGAGGCAGGATTGGGCCCGACTTCCTTGTCCAGCTTGTTGCGCAACCTCACCACATCGCGCTCGAGCTCGTCGATACGACGAGCCTGCTGCCTGATAATAATGCCGGCCGTATCACCGTCGAACAGTCCGAGAGACAACGGATGAACGTCATTCGACGCAGCCGTTGCGGCAGGCTTCGGCTCAGTGGCCGTATTGGCGATGTCTTCAAGACTCCGCCTCGTCGCCAACGCACGCTTATACCGCGCCGCAAGCTGCGCTATGATCTCACCATCGGTCATGGTGTTGCTGCCGTTCACGGATTTGATGGCAGCTTCCTTCCAGCGCGCCACGCTACGTTCGATACGCTTGTATCCGACAAGTTCCGGCGGTAAACCCGCTTCACGAAAGATTTTGGTTGGCGATTCCCCCGCAAGATATCGGATGGTGCACACCTGTCTGAATGTGTCGGAATAGGTGATACGATCACGAGTCACATTGGAAACAGCCGGCAATCCACGCAACAGCTGAATCTCCTCGTCACTGAATGCTCCCCCACTGCGCATCGCAATACCTCCCATTGATGCTTCGTTGCTTTCTTTTGCGGATGTGCCTGCGATTCTATGGCTCTCCTTCCGTGCAATACCCCCACTTCACTCCCCTGACTAACAGCCCCCATAACGGTTCACGTTTCCAGATTCCGTTTGTTGCAACACATCCCACCGAAACTCCTTATACCCTCGAAAAATGCAATGCCCACCCACATCGGGTGGCACGTCCAAAGCAACGTAATATGGCGCAATCCAAGCAATCCCACATGAAATACAGAGCAATACAAAAAAGGCCGGCCCATAATGGGTCGACCTTAAATCACTCCGAATTGGCGTTCTTAACGAATACCGTCAGAGATGGGCGATCAGGCCTCGGCGTTCTGACGAGACTTGATGGCGATGGTCACGCCAGCGCCAGCCACGAGCAGAGCCACAACGGTGAACAGCATGGTTCCCGCAGCGCCGGTGAGCGGCAGCTGGGTGATGGACTTGATGTTCTTCACGGTCTTGGCGGTGGTGTTGACCAGGCCCCACGGATCGGAAGTGGTGGTCTTAGCCAGAACAGCTGAACCGTTCTCCTCGTTGAAAGACACAGTGAAGCTCGGCATGATGTCGAGATAGGCATCGCTGGCACGCTTAGTTTCCGTGACGGTGTAGGTCTTGGTCTTATCAAGACCGGTGAAGGACAACTGGCCGTTAGTACCAGTCGTGACATTAGTAATTGCGCCCTGAGTGTCAGCAGAAGCAGCCTTCTTGTAGGAACCGTCCCCCTGCTTCACGAAATACAGCGGAACGCCATCCTTATCCTTCACCTGGAAGGTGACGCCTTCAATGCCTTTGCCATCAGGATCCACCTTGGTGAAATTGAAACCGGTGAACTTGGTAGGGGCTTCAACGTTAGTGCCGTAGTTGTCAAGCTTGTTGACAACGCCATCCTCGGCATCGGCCTCATCATTAATCACTGCTTGGAAGGTGACCTTGATGGTCTTGCCTGCATACTTGGACGGATCATTCACCTTGACATTGAAAGATGCGTTGTCGCCACCGGTCACATCCGCAGTCGGAACAGTGAAGTCAGATGCAGCAGTTTCAGCAGAAATCTGCGCACCATTCACATAGAACTTGAAAGTACCAGCCTTGATGGTCAGACCCTTGCCCGGCTTATCGGTGAACTTGAACTCGGTCGGAGCCGGGTTCGCGATAGTACCGGTAAGGGTGTAGGTCAGGGTGTCGCCGATGGCAGCAAAAAGCTTATTGACTTCCTTAGTCTTTCCGGAGTTGTTGGTGTTCTTCATGTTCACGGTGGCAGCGGCAGTCGGATCGGTTAGAACCTTCTTCTCAGCGTTAACGGTGCCGGAAGCGACAATCATCGGGATTGCCTTGGTCACAGAACCAGTGGCAGCCGCGGAATCAATGAACACATAGATACCTGCAGGCAGGGTCGCGGTAGCAGTGTATTTAGCATCCGCACTACCATTCGTAGCAGGAACTGACTTGCCCAGAGTGAACGACGTCACAGCAGTTAGTTTGCCTTCACTCTCCAGAGCATTAGCAAACTTACGGGTCTTCTCAGGAGAAGCCCACGGACGAGCAGCAGAAACATCCAGAGTGCCGGCATTCAGGGCTGCGGCCAGATGGTCCACCTCAGAATCCGTAGTATCTACACCGGCAGCCATCAACGCGGAGTCAACGGCAGTCTTATTGTTAGAATTCGTCACCACACCGTAAGCAACGTTCTCGCCGGAACCATACTGAACATAATCGCCAATCTTGTATGCTTTCAGGTTGGCGTTGGTCAGCTGTTCAGCGGTTTCAGCGGTGAACGTGAACGTTGCTACGCCCGTTACCGGAGTACCAGCAGCGTCATCGGCCTGTGCGCTGGTTGCGCCCAGGGCCATGCCACCCAGCAGCGTCGCCGCGGCGGCGATGCCGGCGAAAAGTCTCCTCATCTTCATGAGAATCCTCTCTTCCTTATTGTTTGATTACTTGTTTTTGCAATCGCGGGAGGAGGGAACCCAACTCGCTCCCGCGATCCGCAAATTTTGATTTGCCGGCCGGAATGCCCTCAAGTTGGTAGGCATTCCGGCCTCACACAGCAACTCAGACGAGTCGCTTCTTGTTATTCCAAATTTCGGCAGCGCCGATAAGCAGCACCGCGAGTCCGCCGATCACGCCACCGACCAGTAGCCACTGGCGTCCCGTCGCACCACCCGTCAACGGCAGCGCCGACACCGCGACATATCGGTTGGTGAAGGTGACAGGTTCAGTAGCAGCACTTTGCGATTCGGGAACTGCTGCACCGTTGTCATCCAGCACCTTGGTCACGGACTTCACGGAAGCCTTCCACTCTCCGTTGGAGTCCTTCGCGACAGTCACGACAACCTCATACTTCGCCTGCGAATAATGCAATGAAGCGATAGAGCCCTTGACCTCCGTCACGTAATACGTGTAAGAGGCATCGCCAGCGTTGTAAGTGATGTTGCCGAAGGACGCGGTATGGCTGCCCGAATCGGAGTTCACCTTCACCGTGCAAGGTTGATCGGCTTCGCACTTATCCGGCAACGGCGCATTGCCCTTCGCCGCCAGAGTGAAATCGAACGTGTCGGAGGTCTTCCACTCGCGTCCGGCCAGGTCCTTCTTCACCGAAATCGCGTTCTCCAGGGCAACCGTCTTCAACGTGTTAGTGATGGTCGCGTTCAACGTGCCCGCATCGGCATTGGAAGACCACACCATCTGCTTGGTCAAGTCGACATTGTTTCCCGTATAGGAGACGTCATATCGGTCATCACCAGAGATTTCCGCCACGGAATACGTGTATCCAGGAACCAGGTTGTCGACAGTCGTCTGCCAACCATTGCCCTTATTCAGCGTGATTACGCCACCGACGTCCTCCAGCTGAGCATTGGAATCGCCGCTCTTCTTACGCTGCAACTGCACCGTAACGGAACCGTCATCATGCTTGCTCGCACCATCCGACCATTGCTTGACGATCTTGATCTTGCCGAGCTTCACCTGCACCACAGGATGCGGATACTCGACTTCAGTCGGTGCGCATGACGTAGTTCCATTAACCTCGGTAAGCACGCAATAGTTCAATCGCGCGTCCACATTGGAATAGAATCCCGGCTGGCCCGCAGATGCGGTGCCAGTATTCGGCTCTCCCACATTCGGGTATTGCTGGTTGCCGGCATAAGTGGCATAGGCGGCATCGCTTGGCTTGACCTTGAAGGATACGTCGATGCTGTCGGCTTTCTCAGTAACGATACCGTCTGTGCCGTTAAACGTCACCGTCACCGTGCGATTGCCAGATTGATCGACACCGTACGTGGCCGTATATCCGCCCGTCAGCGCCTTATTGCCGTTTTTCACCGTCACATACTGTGTGATATCGGCACCGTCGGCCACGCCAGCGAAATCGACCGGGTCGACCCACTGGGACAAGGTGTCAGTGATGGAGGAGACCTTGATCTTCGCGGATGAGGTGATGCTGGAATAGATCTGGCCGAATGCTTGCGTCAGATTCTCAGCATTCGTGCCATCGAATTCCTTACCGTTCACTGCCTTGGCTTCACGGGCGAAATCGGACATTCTATTGGCGTCAGTCGAAGCCTTCACCACATAAAGCGAAACATTACTCTCCCGCCTGTTGGCCTCGGCCAGAGCGGCAGCATAGTTGTAACCGTAGTAATTATCACTACCCTCGATACCTGCACCATGCACACCCTGAGGTGTAGTACGCCAATCATCATCAGGATTGCACCTTTTTTTGCTGCACCCAATCGGATAATTGGATATACGGAACGTCGGATTGCCATCGGACAAGAAAATGATGTGCTTCTTCACGCCCGTGCGTCCTTGCAGATCATTCGCCTGCTTAAGCGCAGCCTCCCAGTTGGTTCCACCATCAGGTTTGCTGGACACAGCTGTTTTAATCTTGCTGACAGATGTGGTGAAGCTCTGCTTAGTCGAGGCCTTGTCGCTGAATGTCACAACCGCCATTTGGACTTGTTGAGATTCCGATAATTTGGAATTCGCCTCGGTCAGTAATTTCTCAGCAAGCTTATTTGCCGCGTTCTTCGCGTTAGTATCACGATTGTCGTTTTTATCCTGCATACTGCCGGACTTATCCATAACCAGCACAATGTCGGCTGGCGTGACGGTAGTGGTTTCGGAAGAAGCGCTATCACCCGAAGCATTCAAATGCAACTCGTACTGGTCGCCATCACCATCGACCTTTTCGATGGTCTTATTGTTTTGTGGCTTCACATTGGAATTGATAACAGTCACATGGCTGGTATCGCTCACCTTGAAAGAATGGGTTTCCGCATAGGAACCACCATTTCCATCGTTGTGCTGCGACAACGCCTCACCATTCGCGGAAACAGTGTATTTGCCGGAATTCAGCTCACGCACCGAATAGGTTGTGTCATCAGAGAAATCATTGGATTGCACACGAGCAAATTGGCCTTTGGCCAAAGTGATCACACCGTTCGAACCGGTGTTCAAACCAGAGCTGACAACCTGATTGGTGGACGCATCGTAAACGCTGTATTTGCCTTCATATGGCGTTTGCGAGCCATTGGCGAACAGCTGGAATTGGAACTGTTGATCGGCTGGAATAGTGCCCAATGTCTGCTTTTCAATGTCAATGGCCTTGGACGGCTTCACCGGCAAATTGAAGCTGATCTTGCAGTTGGATCCGCCGTCGCCGCGTTCCAGATAGAAGAAGCTCAAATGATGGGTTTTATATGCAGCGGAATCCCAGTTCTTGCCCGCATTACTGAATGCCTGGTTAATTGTCGTCGCGCGATCCAAACCATAACTTTGATTTCGATCATACGTGATATTCCCAGTAGCAAAATCAATCGTTCCGCGTATCGCCTGATGGATACCGCCCAAGTCAAGCACCAGCACACCATCGATGAACACCCACACATCGTCGTCACCGGTGAAATCAAACACCATGTTCTGATTGTTGACTTTGCCATCTTTAGGCATATAGAAATCGGCCCCAAGGTTCATGCCGAACGAATACCTATTGGCGTCGCTGTCATTGCCAAACGGCGTGAATAACGGGTCACGATTCCCGCTCTGGGTCTGCTTGGTCAATTCGAATCGTTTGCTATTGCGGTTATATTTCGCATATTTCGACGCCGCATCGAAACTGTAATTCCCTTGACCATCCGGAGTCAGCAAACCACCTTCCGGCATGTAATTAGTCACAGCATTATCAAACGCACCACCGAAGAGATAATCCAGCGATCCGTTGTCATCCGCCATGGTCGGATAATCGTTAGTCAGCAGAGGCTTCACAATGCCCGCGTACGCACCTTTGCCATCTTGAACATAGCGGTTATAGCCGGTTTCGTTTCTTCCGCTCATAAAATGCAACGCATGATTATTGTTGATGGAGCTGCGATTGTAATCATGCAGACCAATGCTGATACCATTCTGCTGCTCAACAGTGGCATTGACGTCATCGGCTAGTGCGGCAGAAGTGGTGGCGTAGCCCATGCCACCAAGCATGGCGACCGCGGCTACCGCAGCTACGATTCGCTTGGCAAAGTTCCCCTTTGGCTTTGGCTCAGATTCATGTACATGCCTCATGTGCATTGTCCCCTTAATACCGCGCTTCAACGCGGTTTCCGTCTCTAACACCGTCCGCGCATCACGCACCGGCACATGCCATGTCCAGTATGGATACACTTCCAGCGCTCCAACCTCGAATGTAGGAGAAAAGACGTCGGGAGATGCACACCCTAAGTGCGGGAAAGTCGAGGTATCATACCATCGTCAACCGTTGCAATCGCAACGTTTCACAATATGGGTGATACCCGAATAAAAAGCCGGCAGGAGGCATCGGCAAACAGCGGTCGTTATCCGCGCTTCGGCCACCAAGCCGCATGCCTACGGATATGCCACGGTCGCCCGCGCAACCATGCCAGCAGCAGACCGAGCAGCAACGTGACCACCGCGGCCGTGGTCGCAATCGTTCGCGCATCCTTCGCCGCATCATGCTCCGCCGGTACCACGTCGGGAATCGGCGAGCGCACCGCAGAAACCAACAGTCGATGCGTATTAACGCCGTACGGGGTGCACGTCATCAACGTCACCCGGTCTTCGCTGGGAACGATCTTCAGCTTCGAAGTGTCATTCGGTTCGATTACCGAAATGCGATCCACCTTGTAGCCGAGCGTGCGGCCCATCACTTCGATGTAGAAGTAGTCGCCGACGCGCATCTCATCCAATCGGGTGAACATCATCGCGTCCACAAGCCCGCGATGCCCGGTGATTACGGCATGCGTGTTCTTGCCGCCCACCGGCAGACTACTGCCATACAAATGCCCCGCACCGGACGCGAGTGCCGACTGCGACGTGCCATGGTAGATCGGCAGTTTCACGGAGATTTTCGGAATACGGATGGTGCCCATCACCCCGCTGCCGGAATCCAGCAGGCTTTGATATTCCGTATCTTTGGCGCTGGCGCTGTCTGATTCGTTGGAACCGGATTCGCTGGACCGCGAACTGCCCTGCACCTGGGAGAACGGGTCTTTCGCTTCGCCGAGGATCGGCTGCCCCGATGTGGCAAGCCGTTCGTTGTATTCCTTGGCCGCTGCGATTGCGTCGTCCGCTTGCGGATACGGCCAGCCCGCAACCGTACGCGCGGACCGGTCCGACGTGTTCGACAGTTCGTGTGCCGACCGGTATTGCAGCATCGCCGGAAAACCGCCGATGCAAATGGAAATGACGATCAACAGCGCAGCGGAGACACGCATGGCGACGGTTTTCCTGCGGCGGCCACGCCGTCTGCGCATATCGTCGGAAACGTCGATTATCTCGTTGAAAGACGGTTCTGCGCCTTCCGTACGTTCCATGTTTTTCATACGTTTCGCACGCATCACTGGATGAACTTCCGCAGCACGCGTTCCAGCTCGTCGATACGCAACGCCTGCTTGGCTATCAGCATGTCGCATTTGTTGATGGTCAGCTGTGCCTGTGCAAGTTTCGACAGCATATCCTGCGATGCGCGCGATTCCTGCAACTTGTCCGAGCCTTGCGATTGCACGACGTTGCTTCCCGACGCGCCAACGTTTCTCGTCGCGACGTCGCTTCCCGACGTCCCTGCCGCGCCAGCGCCATAAAGATCCACCACGGACTGATCCACATCGTCTCCGCGCAGTTCGATGGCTTCCAGCTCGTCATCACAATCCTGCATGTAATGGTTCGTATGTTCGTTCCTGCGCTTGTTCCGCTCCTCCTGCTGCTTCCAGCGCGCGATGCACCGTTCCACGCGCTTGTAGCCGATCAGCTTGGGGTCGAGACCCGCCTCCCGAAAGATGGCCGACGGCGATTCGCCCGCGTTGTACCGGCACATGACCTCGACCTTAAAGCGATCGGTATACCGGATATGGGATGGGCTCACGCTTTTGACCGCTGGCAGGCTGGCCAGATACGCACGCTCCTTTGCTGTGAATTTGCCATCAATCATTTTTTTACACCCCCTAAATCGCCTAAACAGCTCGATTCAGCATCATATCGGGCTCTTTCCATTAACACCCTCGTTAAAACCCTCGAACGAAAGACCCATCCCCTTCAACGAAAAGAGGGGGCCAACCTTCAAACAAAACAGTCCCGCCATTTTCCACGGATAATAAAAGCTCATAGACCCCCCCCCATAAAATTAACAAAAACTTAACCTCACCCCCAGCGCGTCATGGGGGTCACCGCGTATCCGAGCACCGTCACGCAGACTCACTAGGCTGGAAACATGACGCAAGAGCTCGTTTCATTAACCATCATCATGGCGGTGGCGGCCGTCAGCCCGATCGTGGCGCAGCTGATCCCAGGCAAGTTCATTCCGCAAACCGTGCTGCTGCTCGCCGCCGGAACCGCGCTCGGCCCGTACGGACTAGGCGTGATCGAAGTAAACGACGCCGTGAAACTCTTGAACGAGCTCGGCATGGCGTTCCTGTTCCTGCTCGCCGGCTACGAAATCGACCCCAAACGACTCGCCGGACATCAAGGCAAAGTCGGACTGCTTACATGGGGAATCACGCTAGGCCTCGCCTGGCTGGTTGTGACATTCCTTCCGTTCTTCACCAAGCAAGGCATCAACGGTGTGGCCACGGTAATCGCACTCACCACCACCGCGCTCGGCACGCTCATGCCGATTCTCAAGGAACGCAACCTCGAAGGCACCCCCATCGGCGACGCCATCATCTCGTACGGAACATGGGGCGAACTCGGCCCAATCCTTGCCATGGCCATCCTGCTATCCACCCGAACCGGCTGGCAAACCATGCTCGTGCTCGGCGCGTTCCTTGCCATCTGCCTACTGTGCGCGATGCTACCTACGAAAGCACTGAGAACCGGCCATCGCCTGTACCGTTTCCTTACGGAAAATGCAAACACGTCATCGCAAACGCTCATGCGACTGACCACATTCCTGCTCATCTTCCTTGTCACCATTTCCGCGCTGTTCGAACTTGACGCGGTGCTCGGCGCGTTCGCCGCGGGCTTCATCCTGCGTTACATCATCCCCGACGGCAGCAAGTCGCTGGAAATGAAGCTGGAGGGTGTCGGCTACGGCTTCCTCATTCCTGTATTTTTTGTGGTGTCAGGCGCCGCGATCAACGTGCGCGCCGTGGCAGGCCGGCCCGCACTGCTCGTCGCGTTCATCGTCATGCTCATGCTGATTCGCGCGGTGCCCGTATATGTTGCGTTGTCGCTCGACAAACGCGAGAATCCGCTGTCATCGCATCACCGCGTCACCGTAGCCCTGTATTGCACGACCGCGCTGCCAATCATCGTCGCCGTCACGTCGCTGGCGGTGAAGGTCGGCACCATGCAAAGCGACACCGCGTCGACGCTGGTCGCAGCCGGTGCGATCACGGTGTTCCTGATGCCGCTGCTCGGCTCGATCACGTATCAGGTGGCCGACATACACCCCGTCACCGCGGTTCGGGAGATTGCGCACACGCCATCCGATTGGCGGACGATCGTACGCGAACATGCGCAGGTACGTGCGCTGCTGCACCATCAGGACCGGCTCAAGCGTATGGCGGAGACGTTGGACACACTAGAAGCGCATGGGCGCGGCGACGAACATCGGGCCGAGCTTGTGGAACGCGCCCGACGTGAGATTGACCGCCAACTCAAGGAACTCGGCCTGGACCCGCAGCTCACCACCCAACTCCCCCACAACTACCGCTACCCGAAGAACTGAGAGGGCTTCGGAGGGGCGCTACTCCACGGACTTGAGGGAGCTGATGGGGTCGATGCGGTCGAGGACGGGGTTGACGAACAGCTGCACGAGCAGCGCGAAGGCCATGGTCGCCACGGCCGCGATCACGTAGCTCAGCGGCTTGACCTCCACCTCGAAATACAACGAGGGCATGTTGAGCGCCATCGTCAGCATGCCGCCGACGAGCCGGCCGAGCGGCAGGCCCAGTATCACACCCATGACGGTGAGGATCATCATCTCACGGTTCACGTAATGGTGCACTTCGCGGTCGAAGAAGCCAAGCACCTTGAGCGTGGCCATCTCGCGCACGCGTTCCGACACGTTCGTATTGGCGAGCGTGAACAGCACCACAAGCGCCAGACCGCCGGCGAGCGCCACGATCAGCGCCACCACCGCGCCCATGAGGTCGAATTTGAAGCTGTCGGCCATATGCGCGCAGCTTACGGCCTTCATCACCGAACTGTTCTCTTCGAGCGATTCCGCATAGTCGGTTTGCGAAGTGTCGGAGCCGGAAAGCTTGGCGAGCATGGCGTTCCACGTCAGAGCCTCGGAATCCTCGGAACTCTTGGAATTCTTGGTGTTCTTCGCGTCTTTCGAGTCGAAAAGCTTGGCGTAGTAGGTTTCGCTTACATACACATCCGAGCCGATGAGGTTGCGATTCACCGCGCTCACCTTCGCCGTGGCCTGCACGCCGTCGCCGTTGGTCAGTCGCACCTTGGAACCGGCCTTGACGCCCAGCGCGCTTGCCGCCGACTGCGCGACGATCACGCCATCGTCATCGAGTTTCAGCGAACCGGTTTTGCCGACGCCGGACGTGCCCAGCATGCCGGACGAGACCGGCTGCAACGTGACCATTTCGCCCAAATCGGACAGATGCTTTTCCGGCACCGCGACCAGCTGGATGCTTTCGCTGCCGCTGCTGCCGGCCTTGCCGCTGTCACCGTCGCCACTGCCCGCAACCGTCAAATCGCCCGATTCTATGCGCACGTCAAGCGATGACGTGACGCGCCCGTCTGACGCGACTTTCGTGCGCATCGCCGACGCGTCCGAATCGTCGGAAACCACCATCAGGTCGTACTGGTAGATGTCGCGGTATTGCTTGATGCCGAGGTCTGCGACGGTGTCGTTGATGGCCAGGCCGCAGACGATCAGCGCGGTGCAGCCGGCCACACCGCCGACCGTCATGATGAGGCGCGACTTGAAGCGGAAGATGTTGCGCGCGGTCACTTTGCCGAGGAAGCCGATGCGATTCCAGACCGGCCGAATCCGTTCCAACAGAATGCGCGAGCCGGCGCGCGGCGCTTTCGGACGCATCAGCGCGGCGGGCGTCTGCCGCATTTCCTGCACACACGCGTAGATGGTGGCGGCGAGCACGCCGACCACGAACAGCGCGATGCCGAGCGAGCCGTACAGCCAGTCGTATTCCAGTCGCAGGCCGGGCATCACATACATGCCTTGCAATACGACCAGCAGAAATGCCGGAATGCCAAGGAAGCCGGCGATCAGGCCGAGGCCGCCGCCGATGAGGCAGGCGAGCAGCGCGAACAGCAGGTAGCGCGACGCGACCGCCAGCCGCCCGTAGCCGAGCCCCACGTACGTGCCGATGAGCGAGCGGTCCTCTTCGACCATGCGCGCCATGGCGGTCAGGCTCATCATCACGGCCACCAGCAGGAACACAATCGGGAACGCGTTGCCGAGCGACTGGATGGAGTCGAGGTCGGATTTGAGCGCGCTGAACCCGCCGAGCGACTGCCGGTCCTGCACATACCAGCGCACTTGCGGAATGCTGGTTTTCAGCTCGTTTTCCTTGGTTTTCAGCGTTTGTTCGGTACTTGCCTTCTGCTCGTTCAATTGCGATTGCGCCTGGTCGAGCTGCTGCTTGGCTTGCGTCAGTTCGGGACTAGCGGCGATGATGGTTTCACGCATTGTTTCACGCGTGGTTTCGTCAAGTTGGGGGGTAGTTGCACCTGCGGCCGCCGCCGCACCTGCGTTCGCGCCGTTTGCCGCAGCTCCCGCAGCTGCCGCGCCCGCCTGCATGCTGACAATCTGGTCGATCTGCTGGTTGAATTGCTGCCGATTCGCGTCGATTTGCGACTGCGCGTCCGCGAACTTCTTGTCGGCTTCCGCACGCGCGTCGACGATCTTCTTGTTGCCCGCACCGAGCAGTTCCTGCCGACGGGCCTTCTGGCGGTCGGTTTTCACGGTGCCGTCGATGCGGTCGGTCACCTGCTTGACGGTGTTTTCGTACGATTCGTCGAACGTGCTTTCGGCGGCCGTGCCCTTGACGAGCAGCGTGGCGGACGTGTAGAGGGTGCCGGTCACGCCATCGGACGGCGCGAAGAACGTGTAGTCGGTGGTGGCGGTGGAACGGAACGAGGTCATGGCGGAGTAGCCGTCCGGGTTGCTCAGGTTCTGCGGATCGAGCACCACGCCCACAATGGTGAGCTTGGTCGGGAAGCTCGGCGCCTCGTCCGTGCCGTTCGTTTCATTCGTGCCGTCCGCACCGTTCGTATCGTTCGTATCGGAAGTATCGGAGGAAGCCGATTCGGGGGTTACGGTGAGGCGGCTGCCGATACGCTTGCCCGAATCGCGAATAAATTTCCTGGTTACCGCGATTTCGCCGGCTTTCTTCGGCATGCGCCCTTCCTGCAAGTATGGCTGGTCAATGCCGTTCGTGCCGATTTCCTGCATGGTCGCCGACTTGCGGCCGTCCAAATCGAACGTCACTTCCTGCGACCGTTCCGCCTGCACTTTCGCAACACCGTTCACCTTGCGCAACGCGGCGATATCGCCGTTCGACAGGCCCGCAGTGGACAGCACCTGGACGTCGTGCAGGCCCTGCGCGTCGAAAAAGCGATCGGTGCTGCGGAACGCGTCACGGCAGCCCGCGTAAATGCCGGTGAGCACGGCCACACCGAGCAACGTGATCATGGCGATGGAAATGAATCTTTTCCACGAATGCGCCCACATTCGCAGCATGTCCTTGACGAATGCCATGTCGACCTCCGTTCGTAGCCCCTCATTCCATTGAACACCATGAAGCTTGGAAAGACGCGCCAAACCGCACATCCGCAACACGTGTCCAAATCGCGCGTTCGAATCGCACAGCAATCGCGCGAATCGAACTTCTAAACCAAACAACCCGTTAAGCAAACCAGACATTCCGGAACGAACAAACCAACACTTTGCCCGCCGCTTCCCGCTACAATCGGAAACGTTCCCTCACAAAGGGCGAATCGCAAAAAAGCAAGCAAAACAAGCACATGCAAGCGTGCAACAGCACGCAACGCAAGCAGCGAGCGCAACGCGCAATCGCAAGGAAACAGAGAAGAGGAAATCTCCATGAGCGACGTCACCGCCGCAAAGAAGCCGCGTGGAACCGACGACGTGCCGGTTCCGCCGACGCTCCGTAAATCGTTGAAAAACCGCCATATCCAGCTCATCGCGCTGGGTGGCGCCATCGGCACCGGCCTGTTCTACGGCTCCAGCGAATCCATCCAGCTGGCCGGCCCGTCCATTCTGCTCGCCTACCTCGTCGGCGGTCTCGTGATCTTCATGATCGTGCGCGCTCTGAGCGAGATGGCGGTCGAGGATCCGAAGGCTGGCGCGTTCAGCTACTACGCGACGCGCTACTGGTCACGGCGAGCGGGCTTCATTTCCGGCTGGAACTACTGGTTCAACTACGTGCTGGTGGCCATGGTGGAGCTTGCCGTGGTCGGCTCGTTCGTGAACTACTGGTTCCCGAACATTCCGAAGTGGGTGTCGGCGGCGGTGTTCCTCGTGGCCATCGCGGCGCTGAATCTCATGGGCGTGAACAAGTTCGGCGAATTCGAATTCTGGTTCGCCATCATCAAGATCGTGGCCGTGCTGGCCATGATTCTCGGCGGCCTGTATGTGATCATCGCCAATGTGCCGACCGCTTCGGGCATTCGTGCGAGCTTCGCCAACTGGTTCACCGTGGACGGCGGATTCCTGCCGCACGGCCTGATGACCCGCAACGCCGACGGCACGTGGACCGGCCTGCTGATGGCGCTCGTCGTGGTGATGTTCAGCTTCGGCGGCACCGAACTCATCGGCATCACCGCCGGCGAAACCGAGAATCCGCGCACCACCATTCCGAAGGCCACGAACGGCATCATCTGGCGTATTCTCGTCTTCTACATCTGCGCGCTCGGCGTGATCATGGCGGTGATTCCGTGGAGCAAAATCGACGGCGATTCCAGCCCGTTCGTGCAGATCTTCGATTCCGTCGGCGTGCACGCGGCCGCCGGCATCCTCAATTTCGTGTGCCTGACCGCCGTGATGAGCGTCTACAATTCCGGCCTGTACGCCAACTCCCGCATGCTGTATTCGCTGGCAAAGCAGGGCAACGCGCCGGCTTACCTGGGTAAGCTCAGCAAGAAAGGCGTGCCGGTCGGGGGTGTTATCACTTCCGCGATAATTATTGCGATTGCCGTTGTCGTCGTGTTCGTATGGCCGGAATTCGCGTTCAATTACCTGATGTCGATCGCCACGATCGCGGCTGCGATCAACTGGATCATGATCATGGTTACGGAGATCAAGTTCCGTCGCATGGTTGCGGCTGGCGATGGCCCGGCCGAACTTAAGGGGCTGAAGGGCAAGGAAGCGCTCGACAAGATCGCGTTCAAGCTGCCGTTCGCCAACGTGACGCCGTACGTGGTGATCGCGTTCATGCTGCTGGTTGTGGTGCTCATGTGCTTCTCCGCAAGCTATCGCATCGCCGTGATCGCCGGCGTCATCTGGCTGGCGGTGCTGTTCGCCGCCGCCCAGCTTGCGCTTGGCAAGTCCGGCAGCGAACGTGGCGAGGACGCGGCGGTGATTGTCGACGCGGCTGCCGCAACCACTGAGTAATCGCACGAAACACAAAACGGCCTCCTCTTCCGGCTTTTGTTACCCGAATCGGCTGGTTACGGTAACAAAAGCCGGATGGGAATGCCGTTTTTGCGATTAGACGGGGCGATTAGACCGGCGCGACCAGACCGACGGCCTCAGTCAGCGGTGCCGTCGGGGGTGACGGGCTCGGCGGACTCGACGGGGGCGGTATGGTCGGTCAGGTCCAGACGGAACGGCTGCGCGGGCAGGCCGTCGTCGTTGAACAGCGGAGCCGGACCCCAACTGCGCCAGGCGTATCGCATCGCCACCGGCTCCGGCACATCCGGAGTCGCCAGCGTAATCGTGCCGATGCTGCGGCTGTTAATCGGAATGCCGAATTCCGTAGCGTTGTAATCGACCACGTTCACTCTGGAATTGACGAGATCATCGATGTCGCAATCCACGAAAATCGCGGCGGTCGCCGGGTGGAACATACCGTCGGAACCGGCCAGTTCGAAGCCGGAACGTTCCGGCACGCGCACCAAAGTCGGCAGCTGGCCATCGAAATCATCGTCGCCGCCGCCGGGCGTGGTGCCTTCGAAATGCAAACCGTGCGCATAGCGGAAGAACAGGCGTACGCGGCCGTTCGGGTCGCATCGGAAGCCCAGCACCGTCGGGCCGTGCACCGGAACGCGATCCATGCCGTAGATTTGCCGCAGCGCGCAATTGGCAAGGCGTTCGCCGGGCGTGCGCTTGTCCAGCGGGTGGATGTTGTCGTATTCGCCGCAGTCGATCGTGCAGATGGCGTACACGTTGTCTATGGACTGCGCGGCGTCCCATTGGGCCTCACGCAGCACCGGCCAGCGCATCGGATCGTTGCCGTCCGCAGCCGTCTTGCCGTTGATCCATTGCGGCAACTGCACGATGAGGAACGGCAGATTTTCGCTCCACAGCGCACGCCATTCGCCGATCATCATGCCGAGCAGCTCGCGGTAGGAACCGCTGTATTGCTCGTCTTCCTCACCCTGATACCACAGGAAACCGGCCAGCGAGTAGGGCATGATACGTTCCAGCATGGCGTGGAAGGGGCCACACGGACGCCATTGCGATGTAGGGGTGAGCGGCGGCGGCCACGGGCATGCACCGAACTGTTCGTTCAACTTTTCCTGCGCAATATCCGAATCGGCTTCGCGCGCGGCAGCGACATTCGCATTCCACTCGTCGACTTGCGATTCCCATTCGCTGGTTTCCAGTTCGAACTGCTGTTGCGTCTTGCCGGCGATCGCCCGCTGGTAACGCGTCAGATAGTCGCGGCCGGCATCGCTGGAATTGAGTGCGTCCTCGCTCATCCAGCAGCTGATCGACGTGCCGCCGATATAGCAGTCGACAATGCCGACCGGCAGATCGGGGTCGAGTTCGGAGCGCAGCTTGCGTGCGAAATAGTAGGCGACGGCGCTCATCACGCCACTGTTTTCCGGCGACGATTCCTGCCAGCTCGACGTATTTTCCGCATTGCGATTGATTACACCGGTTTTGGGCACATTGTAGAAACGCAGCAGCGGATCGGCGCAATCCTCAAGTGCTTCGTCGGCATGCTCGCTGTTACGCAACTCAAGTTCCATATTGCTTTGGCCGCCGGCGAGCCACACTTCGCCGATAAGCACGTCGTCGAATTCGATGGCATCATTGCCCGCGACGATACGAAGAGTGTACGGACCGCCTTCCGGTTGCGCGGGCAGCATCACGCGCCACTGCGAAAAGCCGTTGACCACGTTCTGCGAAGAATAAGCATGTTCCTGCGCGATCAGGGAGCCGTCAAAGTCGTGTATTTCCGCCACAACCTCCATACCGGCGCAATCGGCAGCCAATGCGCCGAACACCGCAATGGGCTTGTTGCGTTGCAATACCATGTGCGAGGCGAAAATCGAGGCGATATGCAGCACGCCCGAGACATTACGCTCCTCCACCTGCTCCATCTGCGCCGTCATTTCGGAACCAGGCGCAATCCCCGTCGCAGTGACCATTGCTTCAGCTTCCTCATCAAACAATCCTACGTGCCTATCCTAAGCCACTTTCCTACCAAAATGCGTGAAGCGTCACCTAAATAAGCACATGCTTGCCCACACAAACATCATTTTCAGCGATCGAAACGTCGCTTCGGTAGGGGCTTAATCGCAATTCTCAACGGAAACAACATTCCAACGGCCCGAAACGTCGCTTCCGTAGGAGTTTCTCAGGAAAGGTATCACGATTGCGCCGCGACGAATTTTTTACGATTTCGCGGCTCACTTTGTGGACTGGATACGTACCAAAACGGCCGCTCCGGTAGGATGGACCCCAGTTTGCAGGACAAAATCCATGCACGAAACCACGAATTTCATCTGCGAATGGTAGAAACCCGAACGCTTTCCAAGCGTTCACCCCACTACACAAAAGGAGTGCCAAGTACAATGGCTGCACAAATCTGGTATGAGAACGACGGCGATCTCTCGGTCCTCGAAGGCAAGAAGGTTGCCATCATCGGTTACGGTTCCCAGGGCCACGCCCATGCGCTGAACCTGCGCGATTCCGGCGTCGACGTCGTCGTCGGCCTGCGCCCGACCTCCAAGTCTGTCGAGCACGCCAAGGAGCAGGGTCTGGAAGTCAAGTCCGTTCCGGAAGCCGCCGCTGAAGCTGACATCATCATGATTCTGGCTCCGGATCAGTACCAGCGCACCATCTGGGCCAACGACATCGAACCGAACATCAAGCCGGGCGCCGCTGTCGCCTTCGCCCACGGCTTCAACATCCACTACGGCTACATCAAGCCGACCGAGGACCACCCGGTCTTCATGGTCGCCCCGAAGGGCCCGGGCCACATCGTGCGTCGTGAGTACGCCAACGGCCGTGGCGTCCCGGTCGTCGTGGCTGTCGAACAGGATCCGCGCGGCGACGCTTGGGACATCACCCTGGCTTACGCCAAGGCTCTGGGTGCGCTGCGTGCAGGCGCCATCAAGACCACTTTCACCGAGGAGACCGAGACCGATCTGTTCGGTGAGCAGAATGTGCTCATGGGCGGCGTGAACAAGCTCGTCGAGATGGGCTTCGAGGTCCTCACCGACGCTGGCTACCAGCCGGAGATCGCCTACTTCGAGGTCTGCCACGAGCTGAAGATGCTCGTCGACCTCATGAACGAAGGCGGCCTGAACAAGGCCCGTTGGTCCTGCTCCGACACCGCTCAGTACGGCGATTACACCAACACCGTCATCAACGAAGACTGCCGCAAGCGCATGCAGTACCATCTGAGCCGCATCCAGGACGGCTCCTTCGCCAAGGAGTTCATCGACGATCAGGATGCCGGCGCTCCGAAGTTCAAGGCTCTGCAGGAAGAATACGGCAACGTGCGCATCGAGACCGTCGGCCCGAAGCTGCGCGCCATGTTCTCCTGGAACAACGGCAAGGATGACGACGCTGACATGGCCACCTTCACCGGCAAGATCGCCCGTGGCTGAGTAACGTCTCGCATTCATTGCGATTAATCGCATTAACTGCGATTGAAGGCCGCCGCCCAAGTTGGGTGGCGGCCTTTCGTTATGCCGGAACGTACGCAACCGTCGCACGCACGACGATATGCAAAAAGCGCCGTCCGCATGAAGCGGGCGACGCTTTCTAATTCGCTAAATAGCTTATGCAGCTAGCGAAGCAATCTCACTGAACCTGGGTACGAGCGATCTTGCCGTTGAAGGACTCGGCCATATCGGCATCGGCGTCCACCTGGTTGTTCCAGGAGAACATGGCGCGCAGCTTCGGGCCAACGGTCTCCAGGTGCGGGTGGCTGTACTCTTCCTGCAGCTTCTTGAACTTCGGAGCGCCAGCGGCCTGGTCATCCATGAACTCCTTGGCGAAGGAGCCGTCCTGGATGCGCTTGAGCTGGTACTGCATGCGCTTCTTGGTCTCCTCGGTGATGACCGTGGAGGTGTAGTCGCCGTACTGGGCGGTGTCGGAGCAGGACCAACGGGCCTTGTTCAGGCCACCCTCGTTGGCCAGGTCGACCAGCATCTTCAGCTCGTGGAACACCTCGAAGTAGGCGATCTCCGGCTGGTAGCCAGCCTCGGTCAGCACATCGAAGCCCATGTCGCACAGGTGGTTGATGCCACCCATGAGGACGTCCTGCTCGCCGAACAGATCGGTTTCGGTCTCCTCGGTGAAGGTGGTCTTGATGGCGCCTGCACGCAGCGCGCCCAGAGCCTTGGCGTAAGCCAGGCACAGCGGCCAGGTCTTGCCATCCGGATCCTGCTCGACGGCCACGACGACCGGGACGCCACGGCCAGCGGCGTACTCACGACGCACGATGTGGCCCGGGCCCTTCGGGGCGACCATGAAGACCGGATGGTCCTCGGACGGCTTGATGTAGCCATAGTGGATGTTGAAGCCATGAGCGAAGGCCAGAGCAGCGCCCGGCTTCAGGTTCGGCTCGACGTCCTTCTTGTACACGGCGGCCTGGTACTGGTCAGGCAGCAGGATCATCACCACGTCGGCTTCGGCAACGGCCTCGGCAACAGGCTTGACCTCAAGGCCCTGCTCCTTGGCATACTCCACGGACTTGGAGGTAGGACGCAGGCCGACGACGACGTCGACACCGGAATCGCGCAGGTTCAGCGCATGGGCGTGGCCCTGGGAACCGTAACCGAGGATGGCCACCTTCTTGCCATCGAACACGGACAGATCGGCGTCCTTTTCGTACCAGATAGTTGCTGCCATAATTGGCGCTCCTTTATTGTTTTTTGCGATTCGGAACTTGCTTTTTCCGAACAAACTCGCTATTTTCTATTCTTTTTTTCGGTTGTTATCACGGCGAGTGATTCCTAGGATGTTGCTCCCCCCGGATTGTGTCCGAGGAACCACTCCGCCTCTCCTGCGGAACTGTTCTAGTACCGCTTTCTTTATGATGTCTGTTGACGTTCACATAGTGGCTATATTCACGTCAAACGTTTTTTCTAAGGCTCCGAGCCACCCCAAGCGAAGCAGCCCGGCAAGCCGGTCGGCGTCACTTGGTGAAGTCGACGTTCTTCGTTTCCTTGCAGCTCAACACCGCGATGAGGCAGCACAGGGCCATCACACCGAGGTACAGGCCCACGGAATGCACGCCCCAATGATGGGACAGCCAAGTGGCGATGGTCGGCACGAAGGCCGCGCCGACGATGGCAGCCAGGTTGTAGCCGATGCCGGAGCCGGAGTAACGCACGTTCGCGTCGAACAGTTCTGGCAGGAAGGCGCCGATCGGACCGAACGCGGTACCCATCAGAGCGAAGCCGATGCACAGGAACAGCAGGTTGGTGGCGAAGTTGCGCTGACCGACGACCGCCGGATCAAGCAGGAACGGGAACAGCAGGGCGAAGGCGATGAGGCAGCAGGAGGAGATGATGATCACGCGCTTGCGGCCGAACTTGTCGGCGTTCACGCAGGAGATCACGATGAACGCGGCGAACACGCAGACGGCGATCATCAGCATGAGCAGATACTCCTGGTTGGTGAAGCCCAGGTTGCCACCACCCTGCTCGACGGTCTTGGTGCCCCAAGCGAGGGACCAAGTTGCCAGCGTGTAGAACAGCGTGTAGGTGACGGCCACCAGGAACGTGGCCTGGATGACTTCCTTCCAGCTCTTCTTGAACACTTCGGTAAGCGGGGACTTGACGACCTTCTTCTGCTCCTGGGCCATACGGAAGATCGGGGTCTCCTCCATCTGGACGCGGACGACGAGGCCGACGATCACGAGGATGGAGGACAGCAGGAACGGCACGCGCCAGCCCCAGGCAAGCATCGCGTCATTGTCGTTGAAGGTCTCCAGCAGGAAGTAGGTGCCGTTCGACAGGAAGAAGCCGATCGGGGCGCCCAGCTCCGGGAAGGAGCCGTACAGCGCGCGCTTGTCTTCCGGAGCGTTCTCGGTGGCCACCAGCGCGGCGCCGGACCATTCGCCGCCAAGGCCGATGCCCTGCACGAAGCGGCATAGGCACAGCACGGCGACGGCCGCGACACCCCATTGGTTGTAGGTCGGCAGGCAGCCGATCAGGAAGGTGGCAATGCCCATGGTGAGCAGGGAGACCACCAGCGTGGTCTTGCGGCCCATACGGTCGCCGAAGTGGCCGAACACCAACGAGCCCAGCGGACGGGCGATGAACGCGATGGCGAAGGTCAGCAGGCTGGCCAGCAGCGCGACGGTCGGATTGGTGGTGTCTCCGAAGAACACCTTCGGGAAATAATTCGCAGCGGCGGTGCCGTATGCGTAAAAGTCGTAGAACTCGATGGCGGTGCCGACCATGGATGCTGCGATCACGGTTTTGACCGAATCGCGGACCATCGCCTGCGCTTTGCCAGCGGCCGCTTCGACTGTACTCATTGATGTACTCCCTGTACGTCCTGTTACCGGTTCCCAACTTCCGCCGATAACGATGTTGTTTGTAGTTTTTCTGTTTTCTGTTGTGCGCTATGCCGGCCGGCTTCAAAAGGTTTTCGCTGCGTCTGCCTTGTGGGCTGCAACAAAAATGGCCCCGCATCATGCAGGGCCATCAACGTGTGTGTTACGCGCGCCTCAAACCCTGCCTTCGTTGGCGAGGGATTGAAGCCGCAATGCTCGAATCAGTCCGCCAACGAAAGCGGAATAATAATTCGTGCGGACAGCAGTACGTGTGCGACCATTCCGTTCATCGTGGCGAACCTCCTTTCGCAAAGTCATTTCCCCGGGCGGGATTTCCGCTCGAACTAAGCCGTAAACATAGGCGCGTCCATCTCCCCTATCCACTAAAGGTTCACTATATGGACGCGCCGTTTCGCTTCATTTTCCAATCATTGGCGATCTAGCACCGTCATAGTCGCCGTCATTGTTGCGATTTCAACCGCAATGTCAGCAGACCCGCCAACAGCATCGAAACAGTGGCGACAGCGAAGATCAGCACGGTGGCACCGGTCGCCACAATCACCGCGGCGCAGGCAGCGACGCCCAGTATCGTGCCGAACGTATTGGCCAGACTATAAGCGGCAAGCGATCGGCCCACGGAACGCACATCCGGCAGCATCGCAAGATCCAAGCTTTGGCTGGCGCCATCGAACACCACGTATGCGAAGCCGGCAAGCAGGGCGTACAGCGCAACCGCCAGGAAACCGTCGTCCATCAGCAACGGCAGCAGCGCAGCGACCATGAACAACACGGCGGACGCGACGGCCGGAATACGCAGATCGCCAAACAGGCTGACGATGCGGCCAAGCAGCAACGCCGCAATCAAAGCACCGACAAACGTGCAGATGGCCATGACCACAACCACCGATCCGGCACCGGCAATGCCGAACAACCCGGCCTCATCGGTATTGCCGACGATATTCGGCGCCAGATACCACTGATATACGGCGATTCCGGCTGTGGCCGCAACGGCGAACATGCGGGCCGCGAATGCCACAGAAAACTTCGGCGCGTTCTGCGGCGGACGGTATTGCGAGAAGAAATCGCCTTTCTCAACATCCCTACGCGGCAGGTAGCTGCTGGCCCCTTCGAACGGCAGTACCAACAGCGTAACGACGGCCGCGACGACAAGCCAACCCGCGAATACCAGCATCGCGAAACCCGTAGTGCCATCCCAACCTTCGCCACCGGCATGCGGCGTCAGCGCAACAGCCACGGCGACGCCGACCAGCTGGCCAAGCGCCAGCCCCTTGCCGTGCCACGAATCGGCGCGGTCGCGGAACTTGTCAGGCACACGTTCGCCGAACGCGGCGGCGAACGGTATGGCCGCCATCGCATACGCGGCCTGCGTGGCCAGCCAGAAGAACACGGCCCACGGGAGAAAATCGCATGCGGAAAGAATCGCCATGCAGATAGCCGCCAATACGCTGCCGCTGACGATCCATGGCGTACGGCGCCCGAACCGGCAGTAGGAATGGTCGGAACCGACGGCGATGCATGCGTTCAGCAGGAACGTCATGATGGCACCTGCGATGACGAGCATCGCCAAATCCGTGACGCGGTTGATTCCCGACAAACGGCTGACGGTTTGCGGAATGAGCACCGTGTTGAACGCCGCCATCGGAGCGGACAGCAGCATTGAGCCAAGCGCAAAACCCGCAACGAGCCGGTTGGCCTGCATTGCGGTCGGCCTGGTGCCGTCCGGAGCGGTCATCGGGTCGCGCAGGTCGAGGAAGGACGATTCGAGGTTCGGCACAGCCACGTCAAGATGCGCGGCCGCGGTTAGGGGCGCTCCACCTTCCGATGCGATGCGCGCGGCCTGGGTTTCCGGACGCTCGTTGGACGCTTCCGGAATACGCGGATGCTGCTGCACCGACAGCCGGCGCATGGCCGCCTTCGCTTCGGGAGTCAGGGTCTTCTCATAATCGGGGCGATCGTCGATGCCCGGGCGGATGAACACCTGGCCGGGCAGCGGCTGCGGTTTGAATTCGTTATTCTGATTGTCTTCGGTCATATCTGCTGTTTTCTTGGCTTATCGCGTTTTCTGCTTGTCGCGTTTCATGTGCTTCGATACTCCACGCATGCGCCCGCCCGCTACGAGCGACACATACGAAAATCGCCCGGACGCATTGCTTCAGCGCATTCGGGCGATTCTTCAACGCAACTTACGATACCAACACGTGCGGCCACTGCCGTCCGCCCGACGGACCGGGTGCGACGGACCGGGTGCGCGACCGCAAGGTGGAACGCAATCGCAAGGCCGTACGTAATCGCAAGAAAATACGTAATCGCAAGAAATTTTCCGTCAGGCGACGACAGGCGGATTGGCGATCAGATCATCCGAACGGTGGTCTCCCGCGGAATCCTCCCATTCCAACATGGCGACCGGCGTAGTGTTGTCCACACCGAGACCGCGCTTCGGCTCGAACGTCAGCGTGGCCTGGCTGGTTTCGCCGCGCCAGGTGAAGCTGATGGACGTGTCGCCGTCGGTGGTGTACGAGAACGTGCCGTCGAACGCGTCGAGCTCGTTGCGGAACTTGGCGAGCGCGTTCAGGGCCTTGACGACCGGACGCTTGAGGTTCTCGTCGATTTCCGCGGTGGAGTAGTAGTGGCGGTTGATGTCGCGGCCGTTGTTGGTCTTGCGCAGCAGCTCCATGTCGTTCTTGCCGGCGAGCGCGCCGACATAGTAGACCTGCGGCACGCCGGGCAGGAAGAACTGCACCGCGCGGGCGGCGATGTAGTGCTGGTCGTTGCATCCGAGCGCCGAATAGTAGGTGCTGTTGACCTGGTAGAGGTCGAGGTTGGATGCGGCGGCGCCGGTGGCGGCCTGGGACTCGCCGTGGGTGTTGGCGTGGATGGTGTTGACGAGGTTGTCGACGTCCTCATCCGGCACGAGACCCTTGAGCGAGCGGTCGAGCTGGTCGGAGCCGATGTCGATCACGCCGATGCCGTCGTGCGTGTCGAGCACGGTGACGGCGTTGTTCGGGCGGATGTCGGTCCAGTGGGCGACGGGCTCGACGTGGCCGGTGCTCAGCGCGTGCAGCAGCAGCGGAGGCAGGGCGAAGTCGTAGACGCGGTCCACCTTGGATGCGATTTCGACCTGCTTCTTGTAGTAGGAGTGCACTTCGATGAGGATTTCCAGACCGCGCTTGACACCTTCCTCACGCAGACGGGAGATCAGCTTGAAGGTCTTCGGGGTCATGAAGCAGCTGGTGCCGGCCTCCTTGGCGCCGTAGCCGACGGCGTCGAGGCGGATGTAGCTGACGTGAGAGGCGGCCATCTGGTCGAAAATCGACATGAGGTATTCCCAACCCTTGTCGGAATCGGTGTCGATGTCCACCTGCTGCGGGGTGAAGCTCACCCAGACCAAGCGCGTCTTGCCAGCGAACTTGTAGTGGGTGAACGGCAGGCCCGGACGCGGACGGTAGATGCCGGCCAGATCCTCTTCGGTGGCGCCGTTCGGGAACACGGAGCTCATGGTGAGGAACATCGGATAGTATTCGGACTCCTCGCCCTTGGCCAGCACGTCCTGGAACTGCTTGGATTCCCAGCTCATGTGGTTGACGATGGCGTCAACCATGATGTCGTGGGTCTTGGAAAGCTCGGCGACGTCGTCCCAGCTGCCGAGACGTTCGTCGACCTTGGTGTGGTCGATCGGGTCGAAGCCTGCGTCGGCGCCGTCGAACGGGGTGAAGAACGGCAGGATGTGAACGCCGTCGTACACGCCGTCGAAGCGGGTGCGCAGAATGTCGGTCATCGACTTGATGGTGCCGTCGCCAAGGCGGTCGGCGTAAGTGATGAGCTGCACCTTGTTTTTCATGGAGCCTCCTTCGGTTCCAAAAAGTCGTTGCGAGATTCTTTGCGGGAGTCCTTACGGCCATTCCCACGGTTGTGTCGAACCGGTTCGATATTACCGCAAAATGGGGCTCGACACCAAAACCGCAACCGGTGTTCGGGCGTGTCGAACCGGCTTTCGGCCGAATCGCGGCGCATGTCTCCGGCGCCCGATTCGAAAGCGACGGACATGCGGGGGCAGCCGCGAGCGCAGGGCCCTCAGCCTTGGGCACAGGACTTCAGCTGCGGGCGCAGTCCGTAAGCTGGCCGACCTGCTTAAAGTAACGGTCGGGTTCGAGGCCGTCGACGGTCGCCACGTTCGTCATATGCACGCCGTCGAGGCCGCCGTATTCGACGATCACGTCCAGCACGCGCTCCTGCCACGTCGGTTCAAGATACGGGTCGACGGCGTTGCTGCCCAACGCGCGCATCGCACAGACAAGCGCGTGCGCGCCCCAATTCGACGTGCCGGCCACCACCAGCCGGTCGGTCGGCACCGTGCAGGCGATGTTCTCGCCGTGGTCGACCACCCCTTCGATGGCGTAGTCCTCCACACGGCCCATGCCGATCTCGTTGCCGCCGTCGCCCACGCCGATCGTGTGCAAGCCGAGCAGCGCGAGCTGGCTCAGCGGCGCGGTCCATTCGGTGATGTCGATGCCGCGCATGTTGTGCGGGCTGCCGTCGCGCGCCGGCCCGACGCGTTCGATGTAGACGAGCGTATCGATATGTTCGGTTTTGGCAAGGTCGATGACGCCGTTGAGCCAGGCGTCAAAACCGCCCTTGGGATTGGCATTCGGCGCGATCAGCACGTGGTCGTCCGGCAGGAAACCCAATGCGGACGGGCGAATCACCGGCGCGCAGCATTCGTCGCTGACCAGCCATGCGTCGCCGCCAATCGCACGCAATGCCATGCATACTTCCAGCGCACCCAACGGGCCGTCCGTTTCCGCAGCGGGTTGCGCGGCCTTCGGAATGTAGAAGCCGGTGACCACCAGCGCGCGGGCGGGCCGACCTTCCTTGCTGCCCGACAAGTGGCGTGCGGCTCGGAACAAATCGCCGCGCGAATACGTCATCAACGTTTCGGAACCGCGTCCGACGTCGGCTCCCGCCATGCGTGCGATACGCGCGATTTTCGGATAATACCGCCAATCCAGCATGCTCATGTTGCGTTCCTTCCGTGGTCTGGGTTTTGTTTTTGCGATTGCGATGCGTTGCGTGTAAGGGGCGTGCGGTTCACCCGACGGCCGGCAGCCGTGTCAGCCGGCCGCCGCGTTAACTGATGGCGCCGAGGGGGTCGCCGTATTGCGCGGTGTCGCCGACCTGCGCCGATCGGTGCAGTATGCCGGCAACGGGGGCGGTGATTTCGGTTTCCATCTTCATCGCCTCGAGTACGACGATCGGCTCGTTTTCCTCAACGTGCGCGCCGTCATCGGCGAGCCAGCGGACGACCGTGCCGGTGATGGTCGATTCGATAGGGGTGTCTTGGGTGCTTGCGATATCCGAGTTTGCGGCGGTCTGCGTGCCCGATCCTGCTGGAACGGACTTTTGATAGGCGTTCAGCAGGGCTTGGATGACCGATTCGCCAGAATCGGACGTGAGGGCAGGGTCCCCCGTTGCGCCGGCTCCAGCCAATCCGGCCAGCCCCGCGCCCAGCGCGGCGACGGAGGCGAGCGAAGCGGGCAGGCCCAATCGCACGCGTTTGCCATCGACCTCGACCCAGCTTTCCACCGGTTCGGGCGCTGCGGCCCGGCGACCCGGTTTGCCGTCGGCCAGCGTGCGCACGTCCACGGAAGGCAGGAATTCCTCTTCGATCCAGCGCGTGTAGACGCCGAAATCGCCGTCCGTCGCCACGAAAGCTGGCTGTTCGAGCACGGCCTGGTCGAATTTGCGGACCGTTGGCACGCCGGCAATCGCCAGCTCATCCAATGCGTGGCGGGCGCGCGTCAGACAGGCCGAACGCGACGGCGCGGAGACGATCAGTTTGGCGATCATCGAATCGAACTGCCCCGGAATCGCGCCGCCTTGCGCAACGCCGGAATCGAAGCGGATGCCCGGTCCGGTCGGCACGTTCAGCCGCTCGACGATGCCGGGGAACGGTACGAAACCAAGGGATGGACCCTCCGCGTTGATGCGGAACTCGATCGCATGCCCATGCGGAACGGGGGTGCCGTGTTCCAAGCCGGGAATGTCGGTGACATGCGCGCCTTCGGCGATCGCCAGCTGTGCGGCCACCAGATCGACGCCGGTCACCTCTTCTGTGACGGGGTGTTCGACCTGAATACGCGTGTTGACTTCCATGAACGACATCGTGCCGTCCGGATCGACCAGAAACTCAACGGTTCCGGCGCTTTCGTAGTGCGCACGGGAGCAGATGGCGACGGCCGCGTCTTCCAGCGCCCGGGTGGTTTCAGGGGGTAGGAACGGCGCTGGTGCCTCTTCGATGAGTTTCTGATTGCGGCGCTGCAGCGAGCAGTCGCGCGTGCCGACGGCCACAACGTTGCCCGCGCCGTCGCCGAGGATCTGCACTTCGACGTGGCGCGGGCGGGCGAGGAATCGTTCGATGAAGCAGTCGCCGTTGCCGAACGCCAGCTCGGCCTCGTGCGTGGCGGATACGAACGCCTCGCGCACGTCTTCCAGCCGGTGCACCACTTTCAGACCTCGACCGCCACCCCCGTAGACGGCTTTGATGGCCAGTGGCAGGCCGTGTTCCTTGGCGAACGTGATGACTTCGGCGGGGTCGTGCACCGGTTCCGTGGTGCCGGGGGCCATGGGCGCGCCGACTTCGGCCGCGATGCGGCGCGCTTCGACTTTCGAGCCGAGCGCGCAGATGGTGGCGGGCTGCGGACCGATCCACGTCATGCCGGCGTCGATGACCGCCTGCGCGAATTCCGCGTTTTCGGCAAGGAAACCGTACCCGGGGTGGACGGCGTCGACATGCGCCTTGTGCGCGGTTTCCACGATGGCCGCGATGTTGAGATACGTGCTTTGCGCGTCGGATCCGCCCAGTGCGTAGGCCTCGTCGGCGGCGTGCACGAACAGCGCGTCCGCGTCGGGGTCGGCATAGGCGGCGATGGCGATGCGGCCGGTGTCATGGCAGGCGTGGATGACGCGCATGGCGATCTCGCCACGGTTGGCGATGAGGATGCGCCGTAGTTTCGGGGTTGCGGGCGATGGCGACGACAATGATGGCGACGGGGATGGGAGCGCCGTTGCGGATGGTGCAGTCGATGCGGATGGCATTATCGAACCTCCTTGGTGGGGTACGCAGGTTGCGGAGTAGACGTGGCATGGGCGGAAACGACGTGGAAGCGGACGCATGCGCCTGGTGGCAACTGCCCGGCCACGTCCAACGATTCCGGTTCAAGCACGGCGATTACCGGATATCCGCCGGTTACAGGCTGGTCGCACAGAAAAATGACCGGTTGTCCGCTGGTCGGCACTTCGATTGCGCCGGATGGCGTGGCCTCGCTGGCCAGTTCGCGCGTGTCGGTGCGTTCCACGGGTGCCGCTCCCGAAAGTCGCAGGCCAACACGGTTCGACTGCGCGGTCACTGTCCACGTTTGCGTCAGGAATGCGGACAGGCCGGCTGCGGTGAACCAGTCGTCGCGCGGCCCCAATCGCACGTATAAATCCGTAGGTCTGCCGGGTTTCGGCAGGTCGGTCGGCCATGGCTGCGGCAGGCCGACGCCGGCATCGCACGCCGTGGACGCGGTACGTATGGCGAGCCGCTGTTTGGCTGCGATCGGGCGCGGGCCGATGCCGCTCATCGTGTCCGTTGCAGCCGAACCGAGGGTTGTCGCGACGCCGAAACCGCCGCGTACGGCCACATAATCGCGCAGGCCGCTGGTCGGCGGGGCGATTGACAGCACGTCCCCGTCACGCAGCAGAACCGGTTGTTGCATGGCGATTGTGGTGCGGTCGGCGGCATCGTTCGATGCGTTCAAGACGGTCCGGCCACTGCATCCACCGGGGGAATTTGGGGTGAACGTGCCGTTTGAGCCGCCTTGACTATCTTGCGATTGCCGGCTTCCGGTAATCGTCACATCCGCCGAAGCGCCCGTCACCGCCACGACCACACTGCCGATGGCACGCATGCGCACACCACCACCGGTGATTTCCAACACGGGGGTATTAGCGGGGTTGCCGACCAGTGCGTTGGCCAAGTGGGAAGACGTGCGATCGGCGGCGCCGGAACCGGTCACGCCCATGTTCGCGGCGACACGGCCATCATCCTGGAAGGTGGTGAGCAGGCCCGAGCGGAGGACTTCGAGAGCCGGAGTCGAGGCCGAGACGGACATGGAATCTGGCGCCTGCGAAACTTGAACGGAATCGGACACAGAGGCAGAAACAGAAGCCGAACCGCCGGAAACGGCGTCACGCACGGGCGTAAAACGCACGGTGTCGCCGGGCTGCAACAGCGCGGGCGGGTCGGCCCGCTCGTCCCACATCGGCGTTTCCGTGTGGCCCAGCAACTGCCAGCCGCCCGAGCTGACGCGCGGATACACGCCGGAAAACGTGCCGGCAAGCCCCACCGCGCCCGCGGGCACGCTCAGCCGTGGCACTTTGCGGCGTGGCACATCGAATATCGGGTCGCCGCCGGTCAGGTATGCGAAACCGGGCGCGAAGCCGACGAACGCCACGGACCAGGCGGCATCGCAATGCCGGCGCACAACCTCGTCAACGGAGATGCCCAGCAGGTCGGCTACGTCCGCCATATCCTCGCCATCGTAAATCACCGGAATTTCAACGATTCGGGAATGCCGTTCCATGTCGGCGGCAACGTTCAGCGCGCGAATCGCGGCGGTCAGTTCGACACGCGACGAAAGCAGCGGATCGAAGGCGACGTAGACGGTGCGCGCAGCGGGAATGAGTTGTTTCACGCCGGCGAAAACGGAGGTCGCGCTCGGCTGTGCGGCCCGCTCGGGCGATTCCGCAGTTTGTTCCACGGCATGTTTCACGGCGCTCTGCAACGCGGCGAACACCCGCAGGGTCTCGTCCAAATCGGCGAGCTCCACGAGTATGCTGTCCGCGCCACAGGTCAGGAATCGCATGTCGCCACCGCCTTAATCCCGCGCGGCCGATGCGGCTGCGTCGCCTGCGAACGCGCGTATCGCAACGCCTTCCGACTCCAAGCGGGCGCGGACGGCACGCGCCATCGCCACAGCCGAGGGCGAATCGCCATGCACACAGACGGAATCGGCGTTGAGCGGCACCACGGTGCCGTCGATTGTCACCACCTCATGCTCGCACACCATGCGCAGCACGCGCGCCGCCACTTCGGCCGGATCGGCGATCACTGCATCCGGCAAACGGCGCGACACCAGCGTGCCGTCCGCGTTGTACGCGCGGTCGGCGAACGCCTCGTGGAACACACGAAGCCCGGCCTGCGCGGCCAGGCGGCCGACCACGGCGCCCGGCTGCATCAGTATCGCCAGCGATGCGTCCACGCTGCGGATAGCCTCGGCCACGGCGGCGGCCTGCGATTCGTCGCGGACGATCCGGTTGTACAGCGCGCCATGAGGTTTCACGTACCGCACCTGCGCGCCGACCGACCGCGCCATGCCTTCCAACGCGGCGATCTGGTACATCACGTCCGCCTTGAGTTCGTCGGGGGACTCGTCCACATAGCGGCGCCCGAATCCGGCCAGGTCGCGGTACGCCACATGCGCCCCGACCATTACCCCCCGCGACGCCGCGTATGACAACGTTCTCAGCATGACGGACGGGTCGCCCGCATGGAAGCCGCACGCCACGTTCGCGCTGGAAACCACGTCGAGCAGCGCCTCGTCGTCGCCGAGCGTCCAACGACCGAAGCTTTCGCCCATATCGCTGTTCATATCGATTCGCATAGCCGTCTGCTTTCCGTCTGTTTCCTGCACAGCCATCGTTTCCATTCCTTCCGTCGCCTTTCCGTCGTTCTACCGTCGCAGCGTTCTTCAGCCGCGACGTCCCTTCTGCCGCAGTCGCCGCAGCACGCATCTCATGCCGCGCCCCGCAACCTGCCGCTCGGCCTCACACCATGTATTCCAAATCGCGTTTGCTGGTGATGAACATGTGCCCCGGCGCGTGCGTGATCGCGAATTCCGGTTTGGACGCCATCACCGCGGCCTGCGGGGTCACGCCGCACGCCCAGAACACCGGCACATCGCCCGGCTCCAACACGGGGGCATCGCCATAGTCGGGATGCATGATGTCGTCGATGCCGATCGCGGACGGGTCGCCCACACATACGGGGGCACCGTGCACGGACGGGTAATAGCCGGAAATCCGGCATGCGTCGGCCACCTGCGTAGACGGAATGCCACGCATCGACACGACCATCGTCGAATGGAACGCGCCGGCCGAACGGCACTCGATCGACGTGTCGTACATCGGCACGTTGCGGCCTGCCGTGATGTGCCGCACCGGCACGCCCGCCTCCATCAGCGGAAACTCGAATGTGAAACTGCAGCCAATCACAAACGTGACCAAATCGGATCGCCAATACTCGCGAATATCGGGCACTTCGGCTACCAGTTCGCCACGCTTCCACACGCGGTACAACGGCACGTCGGTACGGATGTCGGCGCCCGGCGCGGTGACGGGTGCGGTGACGCCCGGCTCCATCACTTCCAGCAGCGGGCAGGGTTTGGGATTGCGCTGCGCGAACAGCAGAAAATCGAATGCCTGCTCCTTGGGCAGAATCATCAGATTCGCCTGCGCGTAGCCTTGCGCGATGCCGCAGGTCGGGCGGACCAGGCCGTCACGGAACGCGGCGCGCGCCTGTTCGGGCGTGCTCGCCGCGCCAAGTTCGGTTGTTCCCATATCGGACATCCCATCCACCATTGCGCTTACCTTTCCCGTCGGCCGCCGTCCGGCCTTTTCCGAACGAACTGCCGACGAACCCCGAAATCCGATTCCGCAGAAACGGACGTTCAGAGTCGCTTTCCCTCACCTTGGTCGCCGAACGTTACGGGAGCCGCGCGATTCATGACGCGTATGTTTCCGCATTGCAAATTGGCGGTGCCAAGCGGAAACAAACCATGGTTAGGTTGGACGCCGAAGACGCACGCGAACGCTGACGCAACACAACAGCGCAACAGCAATAAAGCGGCAATCAAAAGACGCGGAGCGCGGAAGAGAGGTTCCCATGAGTTCGATCGTTCTGGCAGTCGGTAACGGCAAGTCGCTATTCGGAGGCGCAGGCGTGGCGCCCGACGCGGATCTGGTTCGTTTCGTCGATCCGGAAAGTCCCATCATCAACGCGTTCGATTTGTGCGCACTGCGCGGCGACGGCATTTTCGAAGCGACCACGGTATGGAAGGGTTTCCCGGTCTCGTTGGAGAACCATCTGAAGCGTCTCGCCAATTCCGCCCGCCTGGTGGACATGCCCGAGCCGAACATTCCCGCGCTCACCCGCGCGGTCCAGCTGGTCATCGACCAGTATGACGATCCGGAACCCGGTCCGATGCTGCGCATCATCGTCTCCCGTGGTCTCGATCCGGACACCGGCGTGGGCAAGGCGGCCGACCGCACGCCGACCGTCTACATCTTCCTTGACGCGAAGGGCACGCTGCATTCGCTCGAACCGATCACCATGGCTTCGATGACGCGCGGCTACCCGTCGGACATCACCGCACGCGCCCCGTGGCTGCTCAACGGCGCGAAGACGTTGAGCTACGCGTTCAACTGCGCCGTGCACCGCGAATGCGCCCGCCGTGGCGTCGGCGACGCGATTCTGTTCACGGAGGACGGCTACACGATGGAATGCCCGAATTCGTCGATCGTGGCCCGCTATGGCGATACGTTCGTCACGCCCGACCCGCGCATCGGTATTCTGAATGGCACATCACAGCGCGAAATGTTCGCCTGGGCGCTTGAAGAAGGCAAGAAGGCGGAGTACAGGAAGCTGCCGATCGCTGAACTACGCGAAGCGGACAGCCTGTACATGACGCACGGCGGATGGTCGATTCCGATCAGCGCGATCGACGGGCGCGCACTTGCCGTGGATGCGGCGGAGATCCAGGCGATCAACGATGCGATCCATTCGGGCCGCACGCACGAGGACGCGTTGAAGATCAGTCCGACCGGCGATTACGAATAAGGCGAAACGACCCGCTTAGCAGGTAAAACGGCCCGTCCAATGATGGGCGATACGGCCCGCTTAGCGGGTGGTATCGCCCAGTTTGAGCGTCACGGGAATCAGCACGTCCGGCTCGTACGGCTTGCGTCCCGTGGCGCTTGTCGTATCTGCCTTGGCATCCCCTTCCTTGGCGATCGCACGAACGATATTGCCGACCGCGACCTGCGCGATTTTGTCGAAATTCTGCGCCACCGCGGTCATTTTCATACCGGCCAGGTCGGTCAGATACGTGCCGTCGTAGGCGATGATCTGCAGGTCGCGCGGAATCGAAATATGCCTCCGCATCGCTTCGCGCACGCAAAGCGCGGCACCGATATCGGAGCTGACCACGGCATCGACGCCGTCCACCGGCATACTGTTGAGCACAGCATTCACCGCGTTCTTATACCCTTGGAAATCCTCCACATTGCCGGCTTCGACGTACTCGTACCGCACGCCGGCCGCTTTCAGCTCCTGCTCCAGCGCAAGGTAGTAGCGGACGGTCGGGAACGTTGTCTTGTGCAGGTCGAAATCGTCCGGGCTGTCTCCATTGCGCGCCGCCAAATCGAAGAACTGGTCGCGCGGGCCGCCGATCATCACCACGTGGTGCGCGCCGGTGTTGACCAACATGTGCGCCATGAGCCGGCCGCCCTGCTCATGGTCGGAGCCGATCGACGCGATGCCGCCGCCCAGCACACGGTCGAAGGCGACGATCGGGCGGTGGATGGACGTCCAGTAATCGTTCGGATGGGTGGTGTGCGAGCAGACGATGATGCCGTCCATCATGTGACGGCGCAGCATGTCCACGTATTCAACCTCGCCGTTTTCCGCGTCGGCGGTGGAGCACAGCATGGTGCGCAGTCCTTGCGCGGCCAGCTCGCGTTGCAGATGCGCGGTAAGGGTGGCAAAGAAGGGGTGGCGGATGGTCGGCACGATCACGCCGACCAGGTTCGTGCGGTTCTTGTACAGGTTGCGTGCCAGCTCGTTGGGCACGTAATTGAGCTCTTTCATGGCGGCTTTGACGCGCGCGCGCATGTCGTCGGACACGTAGCCCGTCTTGTTGACCACTAGCGAAACCGTGCTCAGCGAGACCCCGGCCTCTTTCGCCACGTCACGCATGCCGACCATTGCCCAACACCTCTCCCCCGCATCGTCGGGATGTTTCCTTACAAATCGCGATATTATGTGTTATTTTACATGCATCTGTAACGTTTCTTTGCAATCGTTCGCACAATATGAACTATCAATTGACGAAAGACGCCCTCCCCCTCTTCAATTCCCCGAAAAATCCACTTTTTCACCCGTGAACGACGTATGTTTCACGACGCGTTCCACGCATCTTCCACGCACGCTCCGCATGTACTCCACACGCGTTCCGCCCGCAAAAGGGGCGGTGCGACACTTGCGATCATCTCGCTTGCGTCGCACCGCCCCTTGCGTTGCGTGGCCTGGCCGTCAGCCGTCACGTCCGGCCATCACGTCAGTCCGCACCACGGACGAACCGACCGTCATACCTTCGGTACGGAACCTTCCTGGGAGTGGTCGAAGACCGGCTTGTTGTCGGCGTCGTACTTATAGACGCCGATGGAAGCCGAGCTCGGATCATGCGCGTCGTTGAACGCGCCGATGGAGGTCTGGCCCTGGTACTGAATCTCCTTGCCGTCCTTCAGCAGGGCGAGGCAAGCCTTGTAGGAATCGCATTCCTTGCCCTTGGTGGAGCCGGAGACGGCCATAAGGTTCTTCTGCACGGTCGTACCGTCCGTGGCGCCGCCCTTCTGCGCGGCGAGCGCGGCCAGCACGATCGCGTCATACGTTTCGGCGGTGTACGTGAAATCGGTGACCTTGGCGTTGAAGGACTTGACGTTCTTCTGGAATTCCTCGGTCGGGTGGGCACCTGGAATGGTGCCGGTGGAGCCCTTGAGCAGGCCCGCGTCGAAGTCGGCGGAATGGTCGACGGTGTTGCCGTCGGTCATGTACAGCTTATGGGTGTCGAGGCCTTGGGCGGCGAGCTCCTTGACGAGCGGCACGGTCTGGTCGAAGGCGATGACGAGCGTCGCGTCGGGGTTGGTGGCCTTGATGGCCGTGACCATCGATGAGAAGTTCGTTTCGGTCGGATCGAACGTGTCCTTTTCGCCGTAGACGACGTTCACGCCCGCGTCTTCGACGGTTTTGACGACCACGTCACGCAGGGACGTGCCGTATTCGTCGTTGAAGACCGCGATGGCGAGGTTCTTCACGCCATCCTGTGCGATGATCTGGCCCAGGACCGCACCCTGCACCGTGTCCGGCGGAATGGTGCGGAAGAAGTAGTCGCTAAGGCCGGAGAAGGCCGTGGACGTGGCGCCCGAAGAAATCATCGGCACTTTGGCGGACGTGACCTGCTTGTAGGTGTTCTTGACCACGGAGCTGGACGGCGGACCGACCACGACGGACGGGTTCTTGGCAAGCACCGACTGCGCGGAAGACGTGTTCTGGTCGGCATGGTCCGCGTCGGACGTGTCGGCGGACGTGATTTCGATGTCTTTGCCGAGCACGCCGCCAGCCGCGTTGATGTCTTTCTGCGCGAGCTTCATGGTGGCGATGTTGGCGGGGCCGAGGTACGCCATGGAACCGGTCAGCGGGAACAGGCCGGCCGCCATGAACGTATCGGATTTCGCGCTGCCGGACGAGCCGGACGCAGCCGAATCGGCCGTGCCGGACGAACCGCAGCCGGCGAGCGCCATGACTGCGGCGGCCACCATGGCGGTGGCTGTGATGGACAGTTTCCTCATGCCCTTCATGTTGATCTTCTTCATTTGAATCACCGTTTCCTCTCTTGGCTCCGCTGATTGCCGAACCCTTGGTGACGATTATCGAGATGTGTTGCTCGACCATCTTGAATCGCACTATAAGTGCCGAGGAAACCGAATGTGTATGCGTGAAGTTAACCGAAGGTGAAGCCCGAAAACTGTTGGAAACACAAGGTTTTGAGCTTGTTTTCAGGCATGCCGAAGCCGCTGTCGGGCAGTGTCCCAACAGCGGTAATCGGAATTGAGAATTTTGAATCATAGGGGGAAATCACGGAACGCGTGCGGAGACCGCCGTCCGAGCCCGAAGGCGTACGAACGTACGTCGAGCGGCAAGGAAAGGCGGTATACGCTCCGTTCCGCGATTTCCTGGGTCCTACCTTCCTTCCTCTTGAACCTCTTCTTCCAGGTTGCCCAGGTAGAGGGAGACGACTTTCGGATCGTTCATCAGGTCGCGGCCCTTGCCGGAGTAGGCGTTGCGGCCTTGGTCGAGGACGTAGCCGCGGTCGCAGATCTGCAGGCAGCGGCGGGCGTTCTGTTCGACGATGACCACGGATACGCCGGCTTTGTTGACTTGGCGCACGCGGATGAAGGTCTCGTCCTGGAGCATTGGGGACAGGCCTGCGGAGGGCTCGTCGAGCAGGAGGACGGATGGTTTCATCATGAGGGCTCGGGCCATGGCCACCATCTGACGTTCGCCGCCGGAAAGCTGGCCGGCGAGCTGGTTCTTGCGCTGGCCGAGTTTGGGGAAGATGGAGCACACGTAGTCGAAGCGTTCGTTGAACAGTTTCGGTGCTTGGAACGCGCCCATGTGCAGGTTTTCCGCGATGGTCAGGCTGGGGAAGACGTTTTCGGTCTGCGGCACGAAGCCGACGCCACGGGAGACGAGTTTGTCGGCGCGCAGGTTGGTGATGTCCTCGCCTTTCAGCAGCAGCTTGCCGGAGTGGATGTGCACCAGGCCGAACAATGATTTGAGCAGGGTGGATTTGCCTGCGCCGTTCGGGCCGATGATGCCGACGATCTCGCCTTCATGCAGGGTCAGGGATGCGTCGTTCAGGATGTTCACGCCGGGAATGTATCCGGCCACCAAATCGACCGCGTCGAGCAACGGTTCGCCTTCGGGCTCGCCCATGTGGATCTGCGCGCGGGTCAGCGGCTCGTCGGCCACGCTTGCGATGTCGCTCATTTCAGGCCTCCTTCAGGTCTTCCAGCACGGAATCGTCGCCCAGGTCCACGTTCGCGTGGGCGCCCAGGTATGCGTCGATCACGGCCGGATCGTTCATCACGCTCTTCGGTTGGCCTTCGGCCACGATCTTGCCTTCCGCCATCACGGTGACCCAGTCGGCGATGTGTCTCACCATGTTGATGTCGTGTTCGACGAACAGCACTGTGGTGCCTTCCTCGCGCAACGCCATGATGTGGTCGAGCAGCGACTGTTTCAGCGCGGGGTTCACGCCGGCCATCGGCTCGTCCAGCATGACCAGTTTCGGGTCGGACATCAGCGCTCGTGCCATTTCCAGCAGCTTGCGTTGGCCGCCGGAAAGCGCGCCGGCGTAATCGTCCTTCTTTTTGATCAGCAGGAAGCGTTCCAGCAGCGCCTCGGCTTTTTCGATGTTCACCTGCTCCTGCTTCCTCCACATGCCGGGGAACAGCGCGCGGAACATGCCTTCGCCCGGCTGCACGGGGGCACCGAGGAGCATGTTGTCGAGCACGGTCAGACGGCTCATCACCTTGGTCAGCTGGAAGGTGCGGACCATGCCCATGCGCGCCACTTTTTCGGGCTGCACGTGGGCCATGTCCTTGCCGTCGAACTGCCAGGTGCCGGTGTTCGGCGTATCGAAGCCGGTCATCAGGTTGAAGAATGTGGTTTTGCCGGCGCCGTTCGGTCCGATCAGCGCGGTGATGCCGTGCCGTTCGATTTCGAAGTGGCTCGCGTCCACGGCGGTCATGCCGCCGAATTTGCGGGTCACGTTGTCGGCCACGAGGATCGGGTCGGGCTTGTGCACACCCGGCTTGTTTTCGACGAATTTCAGATCGTCGGTGACTTTGTCGCGATAGGCGGTGGAGATGAGGGTCTCGCCTTCCGGAGCTTTGGTGGCCCATTTGGTGAGGTCCTGGAATGGTACGCCGGGCTGCACACCGGATACGGGTTGCACGCCGGTTGCGGGTTGCGTGGCCGGCTGCACGCCAGTGGTCGGAGAATTCGTTGTATCAGGCATGGAAAGCCAACTCCTTTCGATCGCCCAACAGGCCTTGTGGTCTGAAGATCACCAGGCACATCAGCGCGACGCCGACGATCACCCAGCCGAGGGCTTCGATCTGGTTGGAAGAGATGAGGGTTTCGGGAACGGTGTTGCGCATGACCTCCTTGACGAAGGTGAGCAGCACCCACAGCACGCAGGAGCCAAGCACCGGGCCGAGAATCGTGGCCGCGCCGCCCAGCAGCAGAATCGTCCACACGTAGAAGGTGACGGTGCGGCCGAGCGAATCGGGCTGTACGGAACGCGGCAGGACGAAGATGATGCCGGCGATCGCGCCGAACAGGCCGCCCAGAATCAGCGATTCCATCTTGTATCGCGTCACCGGCTTGCCGAGCGAACGGATCGCGTTCTCGTCCTCGCGGATGCCTTTGAGCATGCGGCCCCACGGCGAGTGGAACCAGCGCCAGCACAGCAGCGCCGCGATCACCACCAAAACCCATGCCACGATGCGCAGCCACCAGGAGTTGGCGATGTTGTTGCTGTACGTCCACAGCAGGAACGTGGTCGAACCGTCCGGCAGCGGCGAAAGCGATTCGAATTTCTCGGTGAAGTCCTGCGGCGAGATGCCCGCGGAACCGCCGGTGAAGTTCGTCATGGCCGTCGATCTGCCGATGATGCGGATGATTTCCGCGGCGGCCAATGTGACCATGGCCAGATAGTCGGGTCCGAGCTTCAGCGTCGGAATGCCCAGCAGCAGCGCGTAGATGACCGCGAGCGCGAGCGCCGCGCATACGGAGGCGAACAGGTTGCAGCCCATCGACTGCGTGATGGCGAATCCGTAAGCGCCAAGGAGCATGAAACCGGCCTGGCCCATGTTCATCAGGCCCGTCATGCCGAAGTGAATGTTCAAACCGATGGCGGCGAGTACGTACGCCGCTGTGGTCGGGGCGATCAGTTCGCCCGCCGCGTTGGAGATGATTGTCATGATGTCCATGGATCAGCCCACCCTTTGCTGCTTGCCGAAGATGCCCTGCGGGCGCACCAGCAGAACGATGATGAGGATTGCCAGCGCGCTGGCGTAACGCATATCGTTGGGGATGACGAGCGAGCTCATGTCCGCCACGATGCCGATGACCAGCGAGCCGATCAACGCGCCATTGGCGGTGCCGAGGCCGCCGAGCGTCACCGCGGCGAACATCAGCAGGATCAGGGTCGCGCCGGTGTTCCAGGAGATGCCGTTCAGGTAGACGCCGAGCAGCACGCCGGACAGGGCTGCCATCGCGCACGAGAGGATCCAGACCACGCGGACCACCTGATCCACGTTGATACCGGATGCTGCGGCGAGCGCCGCGTTGTCGGACACGGCTCGTGTGGCGCGGCCGAGTCGCGTCTTGTAGAGGAACAGGGTGACGCCGACGATCACGCAGATGGCGATGAGCGCGGAGACCAGCGTCGGCATGTCGGTGGTGATCGGTCCGAGCTGGAAGCTGTCCGGCACCGATTTGACGATGCCTTTGATGTCGCCACCGAAGAAGAACTGGAACGTGTACTGCAACGCCATGGACAGGCCGATGGTGACGATCATCTGCTGCATGGTGCCGACGTGGCGTCTGCGTAGCGGCCCCCAGACGATTTCGTTTTGGATGAAGCCGGTCAGCGCGCCGATGACGATGGCGAAGATGGCGGAGGCGATGAGCGGCATGTGCAGCATCTGCGTGCCGACGTATGCCATGAGGCCGCCGAGCGTCACCTGTTCGCCGTGTGAGAACGACTGCAGGCCGGTGGTGCCGTAGACGAGGTTCATGCCGACGGACATGAGGCCCAGCATCAGGCCGAAGATAATGCCGGAATACAGTTGCTGCCAGATGCGTTTGCCGACATTGGAACCGTCTTTTTTGACTGGCGATTGCGTGGCCGCCGTCGATCCGGATGCGCCGGACGTGCCGCTGCCGGCGGAATCGCCCGCCTGGTCGAATCGGACAACGCCGCGCTGCTTGTCGAAGCTGGCTTTCTTGATCGTCACCGTCGCGCTGCTTGCCTTCAGGCCGTGCTCTTTCGCAACGGACGCGTCGATGGTGACGGTGTAATCGCCGTCATCGGCAACGGAGAAGGCCCATTTGCCGTCCGCCGCGGTTTTGGTTTCCGCGGTTGCCTTGCCGGACAGCGTGATGGTGACGTCGGCAATCGGCTTCTTGTCGGCGTCCTGCAGGATACCGTTGACGCAGCCGTTGCTGGCGGTCGGATTGCATTCATCGACGGCCTGCGCGCCGGAATCGGCTGCGGACGCGATGGCGGGAGGGAGTACGAAAAGCATCGAGAGAACGGCGACAATCGAACAGAGTATGACGATTCCCGGTCGACGATGCCGTGTGAGATACGTTACGGCTGTCATAGGTTTTTCCTCTCTTGTTGTTTTCACAACGTAGGAGAGGAAACAGCTCGCGCGGTTGCGCTCAGATTTCCTGAGCGTTACCCGATGACCGCCCGTGTAACGTGAAAATTACGCGCGGCCGAGCCGGTGACAGCTATGCGTGGCCACCCAGCATGGCGATGCCGAATCCGAGCGCCACGCAGGCGAGCGGCACCGCGACCGTGGCAGCGCCATAGCCCAGGGCCATGGCGAAACGGCGTTTGCGAATCAGCGACAGCACCTCGTTGATCGCCGACGAGAATGTTGAGAATCCGCCGAGGAAGCCCACAACGAACGTCATTACCGTGCCCATATCAACCGACTGCGCATAGTACGACATCATGGCGATGCCGGCGCACAGGGAGGCGACGCCGTTGATGACGAGCGTGGCCAGGGGGAAGCTGTGGTTGCCGTCACGGTTCCAGCTGCGTTGGATCGACACGTCAAGCACATAACGGGCCATGGCGCCGATGCCGCCGAACAGGCAGATCATCCAGGTCATCAGCGCACCTCCCCTGTGGTCGGGTCGGCGACGAGCGGGATTTCCGCGGTGACCGGCTTGGGTTCGAAGCTGGGCAGAGGTACGACGGGTTGCGATGGCTGCGGCTGCGATTCGATTTTCGGCACCTGCCCGGTCTGCGCGACCTGCTGGGCGACCTGGGCCGCCTGCTGTGCCGCCTGCGCGGCCTCCAACGCGGCCTGCGCGGCCGAATGCGCCGCATCCGCCACCTTCACGTGGCGCACGCCCTGCGCGTCCGGCACGTTGTTCTGCACATTTTGCGCGGCCGGCACGTCCGATTCGCCCGAATCGGCCATGGGGACCGTCTGCGTAGCACTCTGCGTAGCCGATACTGCAGTGTCGGTCATCTGGACGTCCTGCACGATGCCGTACGCGTCCGAATCGGACATTGAGGATACGGAAGCCGTGGAGGCATCGGCGATCGCGTTACGGACCCGCTTGCGTGTGCCGCGCGCCAGCAACGCCTGCATCAGCGCCACGCCAACCGCGGCCGCGATCAGACCGCCGGCGAAACTTCCCGCAAGATAGCCGAGCGCGCTGCCGAAACGCTGCTCGCGCATGCCTTCCATGGTTTCCAACATCACGCCGGACATCGTCGACAGTCCGCCAAGCAAACCAAGCCCGACGCCACGGCTGACGACCTGCCGTACCCTGCGGCGCAGCCACGACGCGGTCGCCATGTATTCGGTCAGCATCGCAAACAGGAAGCAGGCGAGCATATTCGACACGAACGTGCCCACCACGAACGGCGAACCGTTCACCGACGGCAGCAGCAGGTCCGTGGCGCGACGGAAACCGACGCCGACGAAGCCGCCGACGAACACCACGAGATACATCAGACCATCGGCAAGAGGGTTGAATCGCGCCTGCATGCGTTTCATCGGCGCGAGCGGAATCTGCGGCGGATGCTTGGATGCGGCGGCACCGGACGGGCGCACATCCGCGCGCGCCACTTCGGCGACGTCGATCGACTGTGTGGCGGGATTCGGCTCATCACCCGCGTTTGGCGAGTCTGCCGCCCGTTGTTCTTGCGATTCCATCACGTTCCCCTTGTACTTGGCTTTCCGCGGACAGCGTCGTTCCGCCCCAGCCATACGGCAACGAGCTGGCCGCAGGTGCCGTCTTCCTAACCTTGTACGAGTCTACACGTGCGTTGCAACCAAACATCGAACATGTCCGATTCGGTGGATAACTGTGGATAACTGTGGATAACTTCGGGTGGCCCTAGACGTCTACGAATGGTTATGGAAGACGGTGCGGCCGCGTCAGACGGACACGTCGCACAACCGCCGCATCGCATGCCGTGCGTCGCTTTCGTCCTCGCCGCTGAACAACACGACCAGATAGTCGCCGGCGCGCAGCCGCGTATCGCCATGCGGCACGATCTGCCGTTCGCCGCGACGCAGGCCAATCACCAGACAGCCGTACGGCCAGCGCACGTCACGCATCAGCTTGCCGTCCGCGGTCGCGCCCATTTCCACAGGCAGTTCCATGATGCCGTTGTCGATGCGATTGGCGATTGCCGTCGCGCCTCCTTGCGCGCGCATGTACCGTTCCAGCAGCTCGCCGTAGATCGGTTTCGTACGCAGCAGGTCGGAGACGAGCAGCGCGATGAACGCGACGGCGGCGACCGGCAGCATGTGCGTCAACGTGCCGGACATTTCCACGGCCAGCAGAATCGACGTGATCGGTGTTTTCACGGACGCGGCCAGCGTGCCCGTCATCACACATACCGCGAAAATCGCCACGGAATCGGACGGCAGGTTGCCGAACTGGCGCAACGTCTCGCCGCAGATACCGCCGGCGAGTGAGCCAACCGCGAGAATCGGCATGAAAATGCCGCCGGGAGCGCCTGAACCGAAGCTGGTGGAGGTGAACAGCACTTTCGCCACGAACAGCACGCACAGCATGCCCAAGCCGACGCGCGCATGCTCGGCCATGGCGATCAGGTTCGAGCCGCCGCCGAGCACGTCAGGCAGCCAAATGCCGATTGGCAGCGCGAGTGCGATCGCGATCAAAGGGCGGCTCCATGCGGGAAGCTTGCCGTACAGCGTTTGGAAGCCGAGCAGCGAACGGTTCATCAGCGAACCAACCAAACCGGCCACCAATCCCAGCGGAATCAGCCACCCGTATTCGCCGAGCGGCAGTTGGCCGATGGTGCCGAAGTCAAGCACCGGACGCAGGCCGAAACAGTATTTCGATACGAAATCGGCGGTCAGGGACGCGGCGGTGGCGCCCATCAGAATCGCGGGCGAAAAACTGCGATGCACCCCTTCCAAAGCGAACATCATGCCGGACAGCGGTGCGCTGAACGCGGCGGACAGGCCGGCCGCGGCACCGGCGGTGACCAGATAATGCTCCTGCATGTCCTCACGTTTCTTGCCGCGCAGCCGGTGCGATAGGAACTGCGCGCCCGATGCGCCGATTTGGATGGACGGTCCTTCGCGGCCGAGCGAGAGGCCGAAGAGCGATCCGAGCAGGCCTCCGATGAAGCGAACCGGCAGAATCGTCTGCCATCGCATTTTCAGGCCGCAGATCACCACGCCGTTGGTTTGCGGAATGCCGCTGCCGCCGGCCATCGGCTCTTTTTTGACCATCCATGCGATGGCGAGCGCGGCTGCGATTGCGGCGACCGCCCACGGTGCGACCAGCCACGGGGTTTCGCGGATGCGCGCGTAGATCCAGCGCGCGGTGTCGGTGCCGTATTCGATGCCGAGACGGTAGAGGACGACGAGGAAGCCGGAAATCAGGCCGACGAGAATGCCGGCAGCGGCCATCTTCCATTTCAGGTGGTCGAATCGCGGGACCAGTTTGCTGAACCTGTCAAACCTGTCGAACCTGTCGTTAGGCGGCATTGCAGTCATCGCACTCCCCTTTTCCGTTCCTCCGCCGCGCACCCCGTCGGTGTGTATGCGGTGTGCGTCATACGCGCACGCCATCGCACGCACCATACGCAAAGTGCCGGCAGGCACAGGCCCACCGGCACTTGTCATTGACGTTCGTTACCGACGTTCATATCGACGAATCAGCCGAATCAGCTTCAGTCGATCAGCGAGTTGATCTGGATGATGTGGTCGCGCTGCGGGCCGGTGCCGATCACGGAAATGCGGCAGCCGGACAGTTCCTCAAGACGCTTGACGTAATCCTGGCAGGTCTTCGGCAGATCGTTGAAGTCATGGACCTGGGAAATGTCCTCGTCCCAGCCCGGCATGGACTCGTAAATCGGCTTCGCGGCGGCGAATTCGGCCTGGTCGGTCGGCATATCGTCGCGACGCTCGCCGTTGACGTCGTACGCCACGCACAGCGGGATTTCCTTGAGGCCGGTGAGCACGTCGAGCTTGGTGAGCACGATGTCGGTCAGGCCGTTGACCTGGGCCGCGTAACGGTTGACGACCGCGTCGAACCAACCGCAGCGACGCGGACGGCCGGTGGTCACGCCGTACTCGTGGCCTTGGGCGCGCAGCCATTCGCCGTCCTCGCCGAACAGTTCGGTCGGGAACGGGCCTTCGCCCACGCGGGTCACATACGCCTTGGAGACGCCGATCACGCGGGTGATCTTGGTCGGGCCAACGCCGGTGCCGGTGCAGGCGCCGCCGGCGGTCGGGTTGGAGGAAGTCACGAACGGGTAGGTGCCGTGGTCCACGTCGAGCATGGTGGCCTGGCCGCCTTCGAACAGCACGGTCTTGCCCTCGTCGAGCGCCTTGTTGAGCACCAGGGAGGTGTTGGCAACGTACGGCTTCAGGCGTTCGCCGAGCTTGAGCAGCTCGTCGGTGGTCTCGTCCACGTCGATCGGGCGACGGTTGTACAGCTTGACGAGCATCTGGTTCTTCTGATGCAGGCTGGCCTCGACCTTGTCATGCAGATGCTCCGCGTTGAACAGGTCGTGCACGCGGATGCCCACGCGGTTGATCTTGTCGGCGTATGCCGGGCCGATGCCACGGCCGGTGGTGCCGATCTTGTGCTTGCCGAGGAAGCGTTCGGTCACCTTGTCGAGCACGCGGTGGTACGGGGCGATGATGTGCGCGCTTTCGCTCACCAGCAGTCGGGAGCAGTCCACGCCACGGCTTTCAAGGCCGTCGATCTCCTGGAACAGCACTTCCGGATCGACGACGACGCCGTTGCCGATGACGGGGGTGGTGTTGGGGCTGATGATGCCGGACGGCAGCAGGTGCAGTGCGTACGATTCGTCGCCGACGACCACAGTATGGCCAGCGTTATTGCCGCCGTTGAAACGGGCGACGTAGTCGACCTTCGTGCCGATCAGATCCGTTGCCTTGCCTTTGCCCT
>OAWI01000133.1_pt1 | contig 42987 bp, 49 predicted proteins | sample 1476631 | NCBI WGS metagenome assembly OAWI01 (sample SAMEA2580171, study PRJEB22360) | human gut metagenome | biome: human gut; feature: human-associated habitat; material: faeces | place: Denmark | collected 2008/2010
CACAGGACGGCACCAACAGAACCGTCATGGAACTGCAGGTTGACGAGATCGGCCCTAGCCTACGCTACGCCACCGCGCAGGTCAGCCGCATCGACCGACGGCCGCAAGGTCCCGTCTACGGCAATCCCGCCGCGCAGACGCCGACCGTCAACACCGGAGCGGGCGGCTGGAGCCAACAGCCGGCCCAGTCCACGCAACCGGCCGCACCTGCCGATGATCCGTGGGCCCCGCCGTCGGACGACCAGTCATCATTCGGAGGTTTCGGCAAACCCGACCCGGAACCGGAGTTCTAAGGAGCAGCAATGAAAGCCAGCGAACAACAGGCGCTCATCCTGCAGGAGGCCACGCCCGACACGCTCATCGACCTCATCGGCAAGACCCAGCAGGTCACCAAGTCCGCGGCCGTCGTGCTCAAGGCATGCCGCACCGTCATGGACACCCACACCAAGAAGGAGCACATCGACAAGTGGGGCGGCATCCACGCCATCACCGAAGCAGTGTACGACTGCGCGGACCTCGCGCAGCGCATCCTCGACGCGGGACTGGCCATGGAGAACATGTGCGCGAAGCCCGCCACGTCACGGCAGATGATCCTCATCGACGACCTGCGCCGCAGCCTCGACATGGACGACGGCGACGTCGAGGCGACCGTCGATCCGGACACCGGCGAGATCGACTGAACCACCGGAAGGAGAAGAAGAGATGTGGTTTATTGTCGACGACCAGATGGCCGACGACAGGCGCATCCGCCGCCTGCCGCTCGCCACCGTGGGCCTGTGGATCAAGCTGTGCGTCATCCACTCCAAAGGCGTCTCGATGCAGGCCAAGGACCCGGCCGCGTACCCCGGCCACTTCGACAAGCTCGACCTCAAGGACGCCGGAGGCACCATGAAACAGCTCCAGCAGCTCATCGACTCCGGGCTCATGGAGGAGCACGACGGCGGCTGGCGCCCCGTCTACGCCGAAGGCATCTGCAGGGAGCCGAAGATGCTGACCGAAGAGCAACGCGAGGCGCGCAGAAAGGCCGGAAGCAAGGGAGGACGCCGCAAGGCGGCCAACCAGAAAGCCAAGCAAACGTCTGGCGACTTGCCGGAAAACAGCCAAGCAAACGGAGAGCAAAACGGTAGCGAGATGGGTAGCAAACCGTCTAGCAAGTTGCTAGGGGACAGCCAAGCAAAAACATGGCATAAAACCGATACCTATACCGATAATCCCTCTCCGACCCCTCCCGCCGGCAAACCGAAGCAACCCGCCACGCCGGAATCCGGCTTCGACCATTTCGCCAAAGCCTATCCCGGATCCGTCGGCGCGAAAGGCCGCAAGACCGAAGCCGAAGCCAGAGCCCTGTACGCGGCCATCGCCGGAAACCCAGTCGAACTCACCCGCCTCCAAACCGCGCTCCGCCGCTACAAGCACGCCGTCAACGACGGCCAAATCCGCAGCGGCCACATCCCACGGCTCAACACATGGCTCCGCGACCAATGGGAGACATGGGCGCCCGAACCCGTCACACCCACACGCCAGCACAAGCACACCTGGAACTGCGAACACGTCCACCAGCTCATGGATCCACATGAGGACGAATACGACCACACCGGAAGCCTCCGCAACGGCAACCCAAGCGAATGGTGGAAGGCATGCCAGGCATGCGCAGACGAACTCAACAACCAAGAAACCAGCAAGGAGAAGCAATGAGCAACTACCAAAGCAACGAAATCAAGCTCATCAACACGAGCCTGATCGACCCACACCCCGACAATCCACGCAAAAACATCGGCGACGTGACCGACCTCGCCGCCAGCATCAAAACCAACGGCCTCCTCACGCCGCTCTCCGTCGTACCCAACGGCGAGCGCTATCGTGTCATCGCCGGCCATCGTCGTCTCGCCGCATGCAAGCAGGCCGGCACCGGAGCCGTGCCGTGTTTCGTGCTTGACTTAGACCCGTTGCAGCAGTTGGAGGCCATGGTCACCGAAAACTGCCAGCGCGAACAGCTCACCGTGTTGGAGGAGGCTGACGCCATCCAGGGCATGCTCGACCTCGGAGCCACCACCGCCAACGTTGCCCACCGGCTCGGCCGAAGCGCCGACTATGTGCGTGACCGCGCCAAGGCCGCCAGCATCAAGACCGAGGTCAGAGCATCCCGCGACGATTTCAGCCAGCTCACCATCGGCCAGCTCGTGGCCATAGCACGATACGACGGCCAGCCGGACAGGCAGAAGAAGCTCGCGCAGGCGGCCGGCACCTCGAACTTCGACTACATCCTCCGCAACATCGAACGCGCCGACCGCGACCGGCAATGGATCGAATCGGTCGCCGCGCTCCTCGTGGAGCCCGACAACGGCATCAACCTCATCCCCGACCCCGAAAAGCCCTACAGCGACCCGGAATGGCGCTACCGCGGCTGCATGTTCCCATCCACCGGCACCCCCGAAGAAGCCATCGAGAAGATCCGCGAACTGAATCCCGCCGCCGTATCCATCCACACGGTCTCGCAGCAGGTCTACCTCTGGACCCGCCGCGACAAGACCGCCGACGCCGAGAAGGAAGCACAACGGGCCGCCGAACAAGCCGAACGCGACGCCCGCCGGCACGCGCTCGAGGAATACGCCGCCGCATCAGCAGACAAGCGCATGGCATGGCTCCACGCCAACCTCCACGGCATCAAACGCGCCCAGCTCATCGAAACCACGGCCCGGCTCGGACTCCTGCAGATCATCGACCCGGACCCGCAGGGCTACACGTCGGCGCTGAGCACATGGAACGACGCCGCATGCGGTGGCGAACAATTCACCACCATCAGCGGCATCGAACCAGAACGGGCGCTCGCCGAACTCCGCTACCACCTCGACGAACCCGACTGGGCGGTCTGGGCGGTGCAAATCCTCGCCGCACGTATCGAATGGTTCATCGACCCGACCGACTGGACCACCGTCAACGACACCAGCAGACGCATCCCCGGCTACTACCAGATCCTCCAAGACCTCGGCTACACGCCCACCGACGACGAAACCAGCCATCTCGACCAGCTCATCGCCGCCATCACCGAAGCCGACTCCGACGAAAACGAAGAAGACGAGGAGAACAACCAATGACCAGGAAACAACTCGACAAACTCGCCCAACTCCTCACCGACACCGCCCAGACCGCCAGCACAATCGAACTGCGAGCGCTCGCCGGTGGCAGGGCGGATGACGGCATCGTGGCGATGGCGGCCGGGCTGAGGGCCAATTGCACTTCGTGTTTGGTGCTGGTCGACGGTCTGATGCAGGAGGGGGTGCGTTGTGAGTGAGTTCGATGATTCGAAGCGTGCCGCTTTGGAGCGGCAGGGATGGCATTGCCTGCGTTGCGGGACGAACATCCATGACCCGTCATGCTGGCCCGGACGCTCCGGCCATCACCGTCAACTGCGGCGGGCGGCGGATCCGGATGTGCGGCACAGTCCGGCCAACATCGTCGAACTATGCGGCAGTGGGACCACGGGCTGCCATGGGTGGGTCCACCAGCATGTGGCCGAGGCGGAGCGGCTGGGATTGATCGTGCCGTTCGGCGCGGATCCGCGTGATGTGCCGGTGCTCGACTGGGAGGGCCGGTGGCTGCGGCTGAACATGGACGGGACCGCGACACCGCTCACGCAGACCGAAATCATTCTCCTCCGAACGAAAGGAAACCAATGATGAGCGAGGAAAAAGCCAAAGAGGACATGCTGCTGTGGATGGACGTGGAGACCACGGGACTCGACCCGGACCATGACAGGATCCTCGAGGTGGAAATGCGTTGCACCGACATGAGAGGCGTGCGGTGCGTCGGAGGTTTCCGCCGCGTCATCGGACTGAAAGGCCGCAAGGCATCCGTTACGGACGGGAACATCAAGGCGTGGCGCATGCACTGCGCCAACGGACTGCTCGAAGCCGCTCTCGACGGCGGATATACGGAAAAGGCAACGGCGAACGCGCTCGAGGAATACGTCGACAGCCTCGCACAATCGTTCACCCTCCATCCGGCAGGCAGCAACCCGCAGTTCGACCTCGACTTCATCGGCCGACTCTGCCCGAACCTCCCGCTGCACTACCACCGCATCGACATGGCCACCCTCCGCGACAGTCTCGAAGCTGCCGGCTGGGACGTGAAACCGGAAGAGGAGACGCCTGCAGTCAGCGCCCACCGCACCGACACATGCCTCGACCGCGACATCCGCCAATACGCGCGCATCATCCGCCACCTCTCTGATCATCCGGTCGATACGTCGCCACGGAAGCAGCAAGGCGATGAGCACCGCAGCAGTGATCCTCCTATGCGCCGCCATCCTGATCGGCTGGATGGCCAACAGGCCATGAACCGTACCAACTATGAAAGGAACATCGGAATGAAACAGACCATCAACCGCATCTCCAACCGCGTCGGCGACTGGTTCGCCACGCTATTCTCCCTCACCGCGCTGCTGCTCGTGCCGCACGCCATCATCCGGCCGATCATCGGCATCGGCCTCCACCACTGGATCCCCATCCAATGGCTCGCCCTGCACGCCATACTCATCATCCTCACCCTATGCGTCGCGCTCGCCGCCTACATCATTGCGGACCGTACCGCGCCGGAACCGCCGGAAACATACTGAAAGGAGCCATCATGGCAGACCAGGAGACCATTCCGATCGGTCTGGAGACGCAGAACAAGGTGGCCGAGGCCATCTACCTGCGCTGGTATAGCAACGGGGCCCGCCATCCACGCCCATGGAACGAGATGCCCATGGAGGGCAAGGAGCCATGGAGGCGCGTGGCCAAGGACGCCATCGGCACGTTCTTCGCCTCTCCCGAGTTCCAGACGCTGCTCGACGACGTGTACGACGAAGGCTACGAGCCGGCCGGAAAGGACGCCCAAGGCGGAAACGAAGGCGAGGAGCCTCGGTGAGCGTCAACGTTCCGCTGCGTAAATGGCGGTCGGCCGATCCGGCCATCCTGATCGGCCGCCGCTGCATCGCCCAAACCGACCAGGACGTCATCATCGACGGCCGGCTCGAACTCATCCGACATCCGGCCGGCACCGCCAGCCTCCGCTTCCAGGGCATCGGAAACGACATCATCGACCACGATCCGAACACATGTTCCAACAGCATGGGCGACGGCATACGAAGCCTCGCCATCTACGGAAAGGACTGACCGATGGAGATCATCGACATGACCGCCCACCGCACGCCGGAACATCCACGCAAATGGAGACGCCCAACGCCATGCCCCAAATGCCGAAAGGCACGACCAATCATCGTCCAAGCCGGATACTGCTACCACGTCGACAGCCTGCAACACGTCGCAACCATATGGGCATGCGTCTGCCCGGCATGCCGGAAGAGATACGGAATCATCCAGACCGGCAGGCCGAACCTCAACCGCGCGATCCGCAACTGGAACCACTGGACCACACACACGAAAAAGGAAACCCAATGAGAAACACCATCTGCGCCACACTCACCGCCATCACCCTCACCCTCTGCACCGCGCTCGCAGGATGCGGCAGTGCGTCCAAGACGTCGACCCCGGCCCACGCCATCGCCGCCACTGGCACCACATGCTCCGAAGAGTCCAGCGACGAACGCATCAAGGAATGCATCGTCACGCTGTCCGAGACACGACGAGTCGACTGCGTCATCACCACCGGCAGCCACGGCGTATCCGGAATCTCATGCGACTGGGACCACGTCAGCGGAGCCGACAAGGAACCACGGTGAAAATCAGAATCCAGGACGGCGCCATATACATCGCGCCGGAAGACGACGAGGAACGCCAAGTGGTCGAAATCACCATCAACACCCTGCTCAGATGGGTGGCGGAACACGACAAGGAAAAGAGGCAGCAATGAACAACACGGGCGCAGACATCGCCATCAGCACGCTCGGCAAACTCACCGACCAGGAACTCGCGGCAATGCGCGCCGCATCCCGCGACGGCAACCGGCCGCTCTACGAGATTTCATCGACCCGGTATCATGCCTACCTCACCGCCAAGGATGAGATCACAAAGGCGCTCGCCGATGCCGTGGAGGAAAGGGATGCGGAGAATCCGTTCCTGCCGCAGCGTGACGAATTGGTCACGATGGACATACACACCTGCGATTTGTGCGGCCGGTGGTGCTCGAGCCCCGTCTATTCCATAGGCCTCATCTACGGCGGCCAGGCGAAGACATTCACCGAGGTGTGCGCCGACTGCATGCGACGGCTGAAGTTCCAGCCGGTGAGGACCATCCCGCTGGACATTTACCGGCTTTTTGAGAAGTGGTTGGACGAGCAGAAGGAGACGGAGCGGTGAGTAGGAAATTTAAGGTAGTGCCGGTTATGTACGCGGCAAGCGGAGACGTGTACACGCTGAAGCTGCAGAATACGGAAGCGCTCGCCGGTCTGCTTTCCGACGGATGGAGCGTGATGCGCACCGACGTGTTGCCGGGACTCGGTGGCAAAGGCGAGTACGAGATGGAGCCGAACATATGCTATGAGCCATCATTCCCGCCGACAATCGTCTACATCCTTGAGAAGGAGGCGGAATGATGAACAGCATCAGTTGTAACAAACGGCGCTCGCCGCATGCGTGCCGGAGCGCGGTCGGGATATTCATTTGCGCGAGCAATGGCATCGGTCCGGCGCAATACGAGGTCAGCCTGCGCAGGATAGAGCATTGCGTCATCTGCGGCAGGTGGTGGAAGCTGTACGCCGCGTCCTCGCATCTGACCATCTGGACCGAACTGCCCGGATGGGTGGTGTGGCTGCTGCGACACAAGACCCGGAAGACCATGCACAATCAACAGAGAAAGGAATCGAAATGAGCGAGGAAACACTGGAACCGCCGCTCCCGCCTATCGACGCGAGAACCGAAGCCGTCGCCGAACGTCTGTTCGGACTCAAATGGGCACTCCGCAAGGACTCCACCGAAATCATCCACGAGGAATGGCAGACCGCATCCGAATGGATCCGCGACGGATACGTTCGCCAAGCCATCGAAGTGCTCGCCACCGCCGACCAAGCGCAACCCGCGAGCGCCGACGGATCCGATTATGAGGAGCGGATGCGCGTCGAATACCGTGAGTTGACCGCTCGTGCCGGCAGGCTCAGGGACATGCTGCAGCGGTATGCGGATGGCACGCTTGACTTCGAGCCCGTCTGTCCGATCAGCCTGTTGAGCAGGCAGCTTGACGTCATGGACGAATACGCCAATCTGCTCCGCTGCAGAGCCAAGATCGAACACGTCCACCTCGAAAAACAGGACTCCGCCACCGAATAAACAAAGAACCCGACCTTCCGGCCGGGCTCTGGCATCACCACAAACCAGACTACCACGCCGGAGGGAATCGAACAAATGAACGAACAAACCAACGAATCCCAACCAACACCAAACCAGACACAACCAGCACAAACCAACCAAAACAAGCCAGCGCTCGCTGGCGTGTGCCACGTGTGCGGTGCCGGTTGCCGTGCCGGCGACACGTTGTGTCTGGAATGCGACCGGCTATTGCGCGGATGGCTCCGCAGCTATCCGGAATGGCTGGAATCACTGCACGAGTTCCTGGATTCGACCGCGCATTATGGCGGCCACCAGCCCGGACGTGTCAACCTGCCCTCGGCGCCGACGCCGATCAGACTGTCCGTGGTGGATCACCTGCAGGAGGTCGATGATCTGACGGTCACGTTGTGGCGCAGGCTGTACGCGCCGCCGGCCATGCCGTGGGTGACCCGCGTCACCCGTCCGCGTCTGTTGGGCATGCTCCGCGACTGCGCCGCATGTCCACGCCTGAGTCGCCTGCCGGACATCGATTCCATCTACCGGGACTGGGAGCGGATGGCGCGCCGCACGCTCGACATCATCGACGTGCCGCCTGCGAAACATGGCATCGGCAGATGTCTGAACCCGCTGTGCGGCGTCGAATTGACCGCGGCGGTCGGCGCGGCAAGCGTTGCATGTCCCGTGTGCGGCAACACTTACCGTGTGGCGGATGTGCGGTTTGGTTTCCTGAGGGAATGCGTTCGGTCGGGACGCGCGTTCACGGCGGGGGAGTGCGCGGAACTGCTGCGCGAATGCGGATTCCAGTGCAACGCGAACACGATTCGCTCATGGCGCAAGCGCGGCAGGCTCCAACCGGTTGGCGAAAACGTGAAGGGACAGCCGTTGTATCGGCTCTCCGACGTGCATGGACAGGTCGTGCGACGCGACTCGATTTGACAAAATCGAAAGTGCAACGCAAAATTGTCAGTGGATTAGAGGGTTCAAACCGAAGACATACGGTTTGAACCCTTTTCATATCCACCTTGGATTCTCCTAACTCCCTGGTGTTGCCCGTCCTGTCCGAACGGCATATCGGACACGCTCCGCCCACCCACGTCAGAGTGGGCATGCACCAACAGCGGCAGGCAAGCCAATCCCGCGACTCGCGATGCGGTGATGCTCAAAACCGCCTGTCCATGCCTTCGTAGAAATCAGCGGTAGATCGCACTGGCCACGAGTTCTTAAACTCTCTTCCTTGCGGCCACGTGTATGCGCGGGTTCGAATCTCGCCGAAGGCACTCGGTCGTCCCATGTTATCATGTTTTCGATTGGCGTTGAATTTCTCCGGAGCCACCCATGAAAAGGAATGGCCCGGAATCACTTCCGGACCATTTGTTTATTTGTCGTTTTGCTTGCGTGGCCTGCCGCCGCCGACGCCTCTGCCGGGACGTTGCGCGTTCCACCGGTCGATGGTTTCGGGGAGCCAGCCGCGTGTGCGGCCGATGCGCACGTCCGGCTCCGGCAGGTCGTAGACTGCTGCGTTCGCGACGCCGAGTCTTTCGGCGACCTGTTTGACGCCGAGGTATTCAGTCGTCATCGCCGCCCCGTCTGTCCATGATGAGCGTGACGATGCACCAGATGCCCGCCGCGAGTCCGAACAGTCCGGCCTGCCATGGTTTTCCCGCGAAGCCGAGCATGGCGGACAGCAGTCCGCATATGATGCCGCATACGGCAAACAGTGTGCTTGTCTTCATGATGGGTCATGAAATAGGATGGAACCGGGGTTCCGGGCACTAGGTCTGCTCGGAACCCTTTCGTCATCTCTTATGGCGTGGTCTGCGCCGTATCGAGATGACGAGCGCCGCCAGCGCGATGATGTTGCTCACCACCGAGCTGATGGCGGTCACGATATCCGTCCATTTCATGCTCACCTCCTTTCCTGTTGACATAAACTATTGTATCAAAAATACATAAGTTATACAAGTGAGATAGATATGACACGCCGAAAGGAGCAGAAATGAAAGAAGCCCTCGAAGAGATCGCACACCAGCTCACACGCATAGCCGACCAAGGAGAACAGGCGGGCATGCAAATCAGCAGGGGGGATGCCTTGGAAGCGTGGGGCCTGCGAATCTACGAGGAGGACTTCCTCTCAGCGCTCCAATGTCTCGGAATCGAAGTCACAGACTGATATCGAATCGATGACGAATGACATCACATAAGCCAAACGTTCGCAGACAAAACGGATCGCGACGGAATCAGCTCGTTTCCAGACACAAAGCAGCGGTCAAAAGCGGAAGAACCTGCGGAATCTGCGGAAAGCCAATCGACCTGCGACTCAAATATCCAGATCCTTGGAGCTTCGTCGTGGATGAGATCATCCCAATCGCAAGAGGTGGAAATCCATATTCCTGGACAAACACCGAACCGACACATCGATGGTGCAACACCGTCAAAGGCACGCATACACTCGAGTGGGCACAACGTGAAGTGCGACGGCTCATGGCCGGTCAGCTGGGGCAGCAATCAAAACCACCCACCGGCGTGCCGTTTCGGAAAATCGACATCTAGGGGCGGTATCCCCTCCCGGTCCGGAAAACACGTCCCCCGCCGCATAGGGCCGATATCTCCCCGGAAGCTTAAAACGTGACGGTTCGTAAAACGTGACGGGAGGCGAAACGTCGTGAAATGCCTCATTTGCGGCAAGGAATTCAGGCCGTCAGGACGCGGGAAACCAGCTAAATACTGTTCTGGCGCATGCCGTGCGAAAGCGTACCGGGCAAGGAAGAACGATGGCGAGTCATCGCCGAAACCAGCAAAACCAAGAACAAAACGAAAGGCAAAGACGCCAGCTACTGCAGAACGGGAACATCCGGCAGACATCGACCGTCACAGTTTCGAACGCATGATGGATGGATCACATGAGGACACACTTCGTGAAATCGTCGGAAGACTCCGTGAGGCTCTGCATGATCCATCAACGCCGGCCAACGCGTTGCCGTCGATCAGCAGCAAGCTCGCAGAATTCGACGAACGGATGCGTATGGCCGAGGAATCCGGCAGCCTGTTCGACATGAACGATGACGTGACGGAGGTGGCGGAGGATGTCGGAGCGTCGATTGTCTGAAATCGCCCAACGGCTCGTGCAGCCGGAAGACGTTACGTCAAGCGACTTCAAACTTATCAACGGTGCGGCGGTCAAGGCCGGAATCCATTACGACCTCTGGCAGAAAGGCTTTCTCTACCTTCTGTTCGCAAAACGCTCCGACGGCAAGTACGCATGCGGGTCCGGCGGCGCGGTTCTGTCCAGCTGCAGACAGATTGGCAAGACGTTCACCGTCGGAACCGCGATATTCATCCTGTGCGCCGGACGCGCAGGGACTCTGGTCATCTGGACCGCGCACCATACGCGCACCTCCGATGAGACGTTCGCCGATATGTGCGACCTGACCCGCAATCCGAAGCTTTCCAAATACGTGCAGTCCGTGCGCCGCGCAAACGGCCAACAGGAGATCCGTTTCACCAATGGAAGCCGCATCATGTTCGGCGCTCGAGAGAACGGTTTCGGCCGAGGTCTGCACTCCGCCGACATCGAAGTGTTCGACGAGGCTCAGATTCTTACCATCAAGGCGTTGGACAACCTGATTCCAATCGTGAACACAAGTCCGAATCCGCTGATTGTGTTCATGGGCAATCCACCGAAGCCGGGCGATCAATGCGAGGCCTTCGAGGAGAAACGTTCGACCGCGTTGTCTGGCAAGTCGGATGACATGCTTTACGTCGAGCTCGGTGCAGACCGCGATTGCGACCCGGATGACAGGACCGCGTGGGCGAAAGCGAATCCGTCATATCCAAAACGTACCAGCGAGGAAGCAATCCTGCGCATGCGCAACCTCCTCGCAGAAGACTCGTTCCGACGTGAAGCGCTCGGCATCTGGGACGAACAGACAGCCACCGAGGTCATTGGTGAGGATGCATGGCACGCTACCGAGGTGGCCAACCCACAAACAGATGGCCTGCTCTCGTTCGGCGTGGACATGCCACCGGACAGGAGTGCATTGGCCATCGGACTCGCGTTCAAGCACGACGACGGCACTGCATTCATCTCCCTACAGGAATACCGTTCCACTCGAACCGACGGAGTCCAATGGGCCGTCGACTGGCTGGCGGAACGCTGGAATAAGACTGCTGCGGTGGTAATAGACGCGCAATCGCCGGCCATGAGCATCGTGCCCGACCTGCAGAAACGGCATGTGCGTGTGACAGTCACCGACACACGCCAATTAGGACAGGCCACAGGCCGCGTGCTCGACATGATCCGCGACAAGTCCCTCACCCACCTGAGTGATAAGGACCAGCCACAGCTGGCTGCCGCCGTGAAGGGCGTCACATTGCGCGACATCGGTTCCAATGGAGCGGTCGCATGGAACAAGAAGGGCTCCGACGTGGAAATAAGCCCACTGCAAGCTACGACTCTGGCATTGCACGGGGCATTCACCACGAAACGCAAGCCAGGCAGGAAACAACGATTAAGGAGGCTCGCATGACATCGCTGCTCGCTCCGGTCACCGATTTCAGCGACCTCGGCATAATCTTTAATCCACCGACCGATATCAAAGGGCTTGACCCGGCGTTGCACGACACTTTGTCGAATCTCGTCACCGTGTGGAACCGTAAGCGCGCGCGCAATTCACTGCGCTCCCGGTATGCGGATGGAAAACATCGGCTCCGCGACATCGGCTTCTCCATCCCGCCGAGCATGCGGAATCTCGAGGAGGTGGTCGGCTGGCCAGCGAAAGCAGTCAACGCACACGCCGAGCGCTGCATGTTCGATGGCTTTGTCAGTCCGAACAGCAGCGACGATTCCTTCGACCTGAATCCAATTCTCTCCGCTAACCGCTGGGACATCGAGCTGCCGATGGCGATCAGCAGCAGCATGATCCACTCATGCGTATTCATGGCCGTGTCGGAGGGCGACGAGTCGGCGGGCGAACCGCCAGTGCTGACCATCCCGCACAGCGCGCAATGGTCGAGCGCCCTGTGGAATTTCCGTACGCGCAGTCTCAAGGCGGCGCTCACCATCGATGACATCGACGATTACGCGCGTCCTACGCGATTCCGCCTATGGACGCCTTTCCAAGTCATCACCTGCCAGCTTGGGCGTGAATGGTACGTGGACGATGTGTGGACGCATGGTCTTGGCCGTGTGCCTGTGGAGGTGCTGTCTTATAGGCCGACCATCGACAGGCCTTTCGGCAGGTCGATCATCAACCGCGCGGTCATGAGCATCACCGATGACGCGGTGCGCACCGTCCTGCGCAGCGAGGTCAGCGCCGAATTCTACTCGGCACCGCAATGGCTCCTACTCGGCGCCGACCCCGATTCATTCAAGGACGATGATGGCAATCCGATTCCAGTCTGGGAATTCGTCATCGGACGATTGAACATGATCGGTAAGGACGAGGATGGCGACGTGCCGAAGCTTGAGCAGATCACCCAGCAGTCCGTGCAGCCGCATATCGACCAGATGCGAGAGCTTGCCTGCAGATTCGCCGGGGAGACGAATGTGCCGGTCAGCTCGCTCGGCATCATCCAGGACAATCCATCGAGCGCAGAGGCGATGCATGCTGCGGAGAAGGATCTGGTCATCGACTGCTCGGCAGCGAACCGCGTGTATGGTGCTTCGCTTCGTCGTATCGCGCAGGACATCATCATGCTTCGCGACCATACGACCGAAGTGACCGACGAGATGGCGGGCATCACCGCACGATGGCGCAATCCGTCGCTGCCGAGCGTCATCGACGCCGGAGACGCGATGGTCAAACTCGTGGGGGCCTTCCCTTGGCTTGCCGACACGACCGTCGCATTGGAGGAAGTCGGCTTCACTGACGAGCAAATCACCAGACTCCTATCGGAAAAGCGCCGAGCCGAAGCGAAAAGCGCATTGAACGCGCTCGCCGGGATGAACGGAGGCGGGAATGACAAACCGGACTCCGAGCCGCAAGGAAATTAATCTTCTGGCCAAATCGCAGAAGACGGCGGTGAGCCTCGCACAACGGGAGATGGGCCAAGCGTGGCAACAGCTGCAGGGAATGGAACCGGCACAGCAGCGTGACATGCTGCTGGAACTCGTTCCCGCCATCATTGACAAATATGGGAGCATCAGTTCGACCGCAGCAGCCGACTGGTACAAGCAAATGCGGTCGAAATGGTTCGACGACAAATACGAGCCGATACTCGCCGACCCTATACATGACGATTTGACCGACATGATTCGGGCGAAGGCAAGCATGCTGTTCAAAGGCAACGAGCGATATGATCCGAACGCCTATCTCTCGTACCTGAATCGGCTTATCGCGGTCGGAGTGCGTAACGGCGGTCGCAGTACCGTCAGGTCGGCAGCCAAGCTTGACAAGTATGGGCCCCGGTTCGCACGCGTTCCTTCCGGACTTCATACCTGCGCGTTCTGTGCCATGCTCGCCGGACGCGGCTTCGTCTATGCAAGCGCCGAAAAGGCCGGAGGCTTGTTCAACAAGTACCATGCGGCATGCGACTGCGAGATTGTCCCATCGTGGGATGAAAAACCGCGTGTGGAGGGCTATCGTCCCGACGAATTGTACGACGACTATCTCAAAGCGAGGGATGAGGCCGGAAGCGATTCGGTGGACGATATCCTTCGCGCGATGCGACAGCATAAGGGTAAATACGCGGATGGAATCCGTCCGGGAACCGCCATCCCTGATGGTTGGAAGCAGCCTCATGCGCAGAACGAGGAACGACTGCTTTCAATGCGAGGACTCGCTGGCGTCACCGATCGCGAATGGTACATGCGTCAGGAAAAGGTTGGAGTTCCGCACTCCACCGATACGTTGTATCCGCAGGAAATCGTGTTCCTTGAACGATTCCAGAATCTTGGGAACCATGTCGAATGGATACCAAGAGACATAGAAAAAAGGACGGCGACAAATGATTTCCGTTGGATCGAAACAAACGAGCTTTGCGAATTGAAGTCCTTGGCAAAAGCTGATTTTGGCAAGATCGCCGATCGTATCACCAAAGCCGTTCGAAGCGCTAAAGAGAATCACGATGTCGTCAAGGACTGTTTCGTGATAGATCTTGGCCAATCGAAACGTAAAGACAAGCTTGTTCACCAGTTAGAGAAGTACAACGATCGTGAGTGGAAAATCCGCAGACTTTTCATTCTCGACGGTGAAGGTTTATTGGAAATCAAATTGAAATGAGACAACCGGGAGCACGCCTCCGCTCATTGCGTTTTATTTCAACGCCGCAGAGGACCCCCGGTCTTCATATATTTTAGCACATTCTTGGCAGGTTGGCCCAGTGGCGACGGCAGTGGCCTGTAAATCCACGACATTGAAACAACGCGGGTTCGAGTCCCGCACCTGCCACTATCCCATTTTTTGGGCGGTCACTGGCTCCGTCATGCCTGGTCAAAAGGCCACGATGGCCTCAAACATTCGGAGAAAACACAAGGAGCGTTTCATCATGCCGAAATCCCTCATCATGCGTCTTCGTCACATCATGATGGTCGCGCCACCGGCCGAACCCGGCGGTGACGGACAGCAGCAGGGTGGCGAGCCGCCGGCAGGAGAGAAGACCTTCTCTCAGAGCGATGTCAACCGCATCGTCGAGGACCGTCTGCGCCGTGAACAGGCCAAGTATGCCGATTATGACGATTTGAAAGCCAAGGCCGCGAAATTCGATGAGCAGGAGGAAGCGAACAAGAGCGAGCTGCAGAAGGCCACCGAAGCCAACCGCAAGCTCGAATCACAGCTGGCGGAGCAGAAGCACGCCGGCCTTGTCGCCAACGCCTGCCTCAAGCACGGCATCCCCGCCGAATTCGCCGACCTCGTGACCGGCGATGACGAGGAAAGCATCGACAAGACAGCCGAGAAGGTCGCCAAGCTCGTCAGCACACAGGGGAAGCCGCCGGCATCCGGCAATGGCAGGCATCCGCTCGACGGCGAGGGAAACCAGCCGGGCGGGCAGGGAAGCATGAGCATCAGGGAGCAGATCGCAGCCGCCGAAAAGAAAGGCGACTATCAGACCTCCATGACGCTCAAAAGCATCATGCTCGGCACGAAGCGCCAGTAACCACCAATCTGGAAGGAAGACATCATGCCTGGAATCACAGGACAGGGCAACACCTACAATCTGCCCAATTACGTCGGCGAGCTTTTCGCCGCAAGCCGCGAGGACACGCCGCTACTCTCCGCCATCGGCGGACTCACCGGCGGCATCGACACCACGTCCACTCTTTTCGAATGGCAGGGCTACGACCTGCGCGACCCAGACGCCAACCGTCAGCGCCTCGAGGGCGCCGACGCGCCGAAGGGCGAGGAACGCACCCGCTTCCACGCCAACAACGTGGTCGAGATCCACCAGGAGGCCGTCGAGGTCTCCTACACGCGGCAGGGTGCGACCGGACAGCGCAACACCGACAACATGCCGGTAGTACAGGTCGGAGGCGCCGCCATCCCCGCTGACGAGCTGAGCTGGCAGATCCAGCAGCAGCTCAAGCAGATCGCACGCGACGTGGAAGCCTCCTTCATCTCCGGCCATTTCAACAATCCGACCGACAACCAGAGCGCGCGGAGCACCCGCGGCCTCCTCGAAGCCATCACCACCAACGTGATGAGCACCGAGCATACCGCCGCCCAGCTGACAGCGGACGACGTGCTCGACCTCGCGCAGATGGCCTGGGACAATGGCGGCATCCGCGAATCCGAGACGCGCACCATCGTGGTCAACTCCACTCTCAAGCGCGCACTGACCCGCTGCTTCGTCACCGACGCGAAGTATCAGGAGCAGACCCGCAACGTCGGCGGCGTGAACCTGCAGACCATCGAGACCGACTTCGGCCTCTTCAACATCATGCTCGACCCGTACATGCCGAAGGACCAGCTGCTCGTCCTGTCCCTGGAACAGCTCGCCCCGCGCTTCCTCGAAATCCCCGGCAAGGGTCATTTCTTCGCCGAGCCGCTCGCCAAGACCGGCGCAAGCGACAAGGTGCAGCTGTACGGCGAGATCGGCTTGCAGTACGGCGACCAGAAGGCCCACGCGCTCCTGACCGTCGCCGGTGGCTCCGCATCCAACACCGTGAAGGTCGCTGGCGTGAGCCTTGATAAGAAGACCATGGGCGTCAAGACCAAGGGCACCAATACGGTGAAGGCCATCGTTGTGCCCGACGGCGCATCCAATAAGGATGTCGCGTGGACTGTGGAACCGTCCGACAATTCCATCGCCACCGTCAAGGCTGATGCCGACAAGAGCGTCGGTGTCGTGACCGGCGTGAAGGCTGGCAACGCCACCGTCACCGCAACCACTTCCGACGGCTCCAAGAAGGCATCCGTCAAGGTCACCGTGACCGACTGAGAGGCCAGATGATGGCCGACACAGATGATTTCGCGAGTGTCGACGATCTTGAAGCCTCATGGCATGCGCTCACGGACGAGGAGAAGACGCGCGCGAAGAAACTCATCGCGTATGCGTCCGACCTGATCCGCTCCTATCGCAGATGGGACAAGGTCAGCAACCTCACCCGTGAGCGCATTTGCTGCGCTGCCGTTAGGCGCGCAATGGAAGCCGATTCCAATGGCGCACCATCAGGAGCCAGCAGCATGAGCGAGACCGCCGGACCATTCCAAGCCACCTACAGCTTCCAGAACCCCACCGGCGACCTCCGATTGTGGCCGAGCGAGGAGAAGGAGCTTGGCGGAAGGCGACGCCTCCTCGCGGGAGCCCTCGACATGAGCACCGGAAAGGTGGTGGCACCATGATCCACGGTGAAACCGTCAAGGTGCTCCGTCCAAGCATCGCCGGAATGGATGCCTACAACACTCCAATCCGCAAATGGTCCGAGGAATCGGTAGGCAACGTGCTGGTCGGCTCGCCGACACAGGACAATGTCGCCACAAGCGTCAATCCGGAAGGATTGCTCGTCTCCATGTCGCTCTACTTCCCACGCTCCTATCAAGGAACGCTCCGGGATTGCAAGGTGATCGTCAGGGGAATCGAATATCGAGTGATTGGCGATCCTGTCGCGCTCGATGGCGGATTGACACCAACTTCCTGGAACATGCAGGTCAACGTCTGCCGCGATGACGGGAGGTGACCATGAAGGGATTCAAAGTCGACAAGGAATGGATGGAACGCAATGTCCTGTCCAACCCAACAGTCCAATCCGCTCTGAACGCGAAGGCCAGACGCATCGCTCCGATCGTGAAGCGCATCGCCCTCAAGGAAGGCGACCGTCATTATGCCGAATCGGTGCGCGTCATGCAGGGACGACGTCCTGGAACGAAATCGCCGACGCATCTGCGCAGACCATATGCCCGAGTCATCATCGGTGACGAGCATGCGGACGCCAAGGAATACGGCGACGGACGGATCTATCCGAAGAAGGGATACCTTCGCCGCGCCATAGCCGAGGCGGGTGGCTGATTATGGCGATTCCGCTTCGCGGCTCATGGCCGCAACCGATGCCGATCATCATCCAATGGCTGCAAGACAAGGCGGGGATCAAGGCTTCGGCGGAAGTGCCGGAGAATCTGCGTGCAAACCTTCCGGCCGTCATCGTCTCTCCGGCGCCGGGTGGCACGACCGCCGATGGATTCACGCGCGGCAGAGCCGTCGACATCGACATCTTCGCCGCTGATTGGACTTCCATGGACGCGACCATAAGAAAGGTCGAAACCGCTCTCTCTCAGCTGCAGGGCGATGGAAACCGATATGGCTACGTCGACTCCTCAACGCTCACCTCATTCTCAGAAGTGAGTCATTCAATGCCTGACGTGCGCCGTTGCACGGCGACGATCACGCTCAACACCAGACCACAATGATTTTTCAATCAAGGAGGAAATGATGGCTGCCATCACCGATGTGCCAAGCATTCTCAATGACAATAACGGAAACGTGCGAAAGTGGGGCACTCAGCTGCTCGCTATCGCCGACTATTCGACCGCGATGCCGGATCCTTTCTTCGACACCGCAACCAACAAACCGAATCAGCTGCCCGAGGGTTTCAAGGTGATGGGCTACATCAGCACTGATGGCGCGAAGATGAGTCGCGGCATCGAGTCCGCCGACACCAGTGCGGTGCAGGATCTGGAGCCGGTGCGTTCCGACATCACCGGACGTACCCGCACCCTGCAGCTCACCTTCCTGGAAATGAACGCATGGGTCAAGGCCTTGGCCCACGGCCTGCCCGTCTCCCAGTGGCCGGCAAACAAGGATGAGGGCTTCGAATTCACCGATGAAAAAACCACGGAATTCCCGTACTACCGCCTGATCTGGATCGGTCAGGACGGTGTGGGCGACGCGGCACATTACCGCATCGAGGCCGGGTATCGCGTCAAGGTCACCAATCAGGGCGACAACACCAAGAACCGCTCCGACGCCGAGGGTGAGGACCAGACCTTCACCTTCTTCCGGGATCCGAAGACCGGCAAGGTGTTCTACGAGGGCGAGAAGATCGCCAAGGCCGGTGCCGCGCTTCGTGCTGATGTCTCCCAGTAGCAGCCGGTGTCCGATCAGGCAGCGTCCTCCGAGTCACAGCCGGTCGCCGACTGACATTGATTCTTCCCGCACCGGGCTTTTGATTCCTTTCACCGGTGCGGGATTTTCCCTTCTTCTCTCGCCGAAAGGAACACTGATTTTTTTGAAAGGATTGAACAATGACCGACAACAAGAAGCGTAAGGTCCGCAGCCTCAAGGCCGTGAAGGCGAAGTATCTTGAATCCCACCCGAAGATTCGGGAGTGGATCGAGTTCACCATCGACGACGAGCCGGATGCGAAGGAATTCCGCATCCACGCTCCAATTTTCCAGTCGAATGAGGAGAAGAAGGCATTCGCGAAGGCGCAGGAGTCCGACGACCAGTTCGACTTGGCGAAAGCGCTGCTCGGCGCCCAGTGGGATGATTTCATCGAGGCCGGCGGACAGATCAGCCTGCTTTTCCTCCTGCTCGACGACGCGGCCGATGAAGTGCATGAGACGGACAGCGAGGGAAACCCTACAACGCTTTAGAGCTCCTTGACGGCGATGGTCACGCGGAGGAATTGGAGGCCGCGTTATGCGCGGTCTACGCGCCGCGTGACCCCATCCAAGAGTTCTGGCAACGCAAGATCAGTCTCCGCGCATTGCATGCGCTGATAATCCACATGCCGCCGGACAACGTCTTCTTTCGTGCTTTGGCTGGTGATGGCTGGAGTGAGTCGGAATGGCTGTTGCACGATTTGGGCGACATGCTCCGTGACATCCAGCTAACCATCACCCAGTGCGCTCCATTTGTGGAGCATCCCCTTGAAGAGGATGACATCAGGCCTCGCACCAAGCCTCCGGCTGTCGTGGTGGCTGAGTCCAAACGCGAACAGTCGTCTGTCGACAGCAAGGCCTTACACGCGCAGGAGCGGAGCGAGCTCATGGCGCTTGTCACGGGCGATCAATCGAAAAACTGAACAGTGAGGTGGTCTCATGGCCGGCACAGCCGCATGGATCGATGTGCTCCCGAATCTGAGCGCTTTCGGCACGAAGCTCAACAGCGGTGTGACGGCCGCGGCCACCTCCGCAGGACGGAATGCCGGCAAGAAATTCTCCGACGCCATGAATCAGGCCGCTGGCCGTGACGTGCTGTCAGAGCAGGTCAAGAGCCTGCAGCAGGCTGAGAAGAAGGCCGCGCAGGCGGTCAGCCAGTGCACGTCGCAGATCGCAAAAGCGCGTGACGAGCAGAAAAGCGCCGACCTGCGCGTACAGGCCGCCGAAGTCAAACTGCAGGAAACCATCGTCAAAAGCGGACAATCCTCCTCACAGGCCATCAACGCCCAAGCACGACTCAACGACGCAAGGAGCAAGGCGAGGCAGAAGACCGAAGCCGTCACATCGGCTGAGGAACAACTCAAAGCCGCCAGCGAAGGCCTGAAAGAGACTCAGACGCAGCTCCACGACGCTCAGACGAATCTGAACGCGAGCACTTCCAAGCAGTCGGGATTTTTCGCGTCCGCCGCGGCATCGGCGCGCAATGCCATCAATTCCTTCCGTAGCATGCAATCAAGCGTCACTACCACTGCCGCAAGGGGAGTCGGAGATTCCGAACGCTTCTTCACCGCGTGGGGAGCCGCGAAGTTCGGAGCCATCAGCGGGTTCGCGCAGTCGGCATTCAGCAAAGTCTCAAACATCATCACTAGCAATGTGGAAGGCGCCATTAAACGCGCCGACACGATGAACAATTTCCCCAAAGTCATGAAGAATTTGGGGTACGACTCGAATGACGCTGCCGCAGCCATCAAACGCATCAGCGCCAGCATCGACGGCCTGCCGACCACCACATCAAGCATGATCGGCATGGTCCAGCAGCTTGCTCCGTTGACCAAGAATCTGGACGAGGCCACCAGCATCGCATTGGCGTTCAACAATGCCGTCCTGGCCGGCGGCAAAGACACAGTGCTGCAGGCCGACGCCATCGAACAGTACAACCAGATGTTGAGCGCGAACAAGGTCGATGCCGCCGCATGGCGAAGTGTCGTCAATGCAATGCCTGGCCAGATGAACCAATTGGCCAAGAGCATCCTTGGTGCAAACGCGAAGCAGAACGACCTATATGAAGCGATGAAGGGTGGCAAGGTCACCTTCGAGGACTTCAATAAGGCGCTCGTCAAGCTCAATAAGGACGGCTACGGGCCGTACGCATCATTTACGACGCAGGCAAAAGACGCCACACAGGGCATCGGCACTGCGATGGAGAACGCGAAAAACCGCGTCCAGAAGGCCATCGAGAAGATTATCGAGGCGTTCGGTGTCGACCGCATCAGCGGCGTCATTAACAGCTTTACGGCGAAATTCGGAGATGTCGGCTCGGCTGTGGCCAAGGCGGTCTCCGGATCATTGGAATTCGTCGAGACCGGCAAAGTCAACGAAAAATTGGCTGAATCTTTCCACATCGACAAGAAGTCGTATGCGGGCATCGAAGACGCTTACCAGCGGATTCGGTGGGGGTATAAAGGTCTCGCCGATTTCATCAAGGCCGGTGAATTCTCGTACGAGTTCAACCGTGCCTTCGAGAACGCAGACCGCCAGACACTCATCGACTTCAAAGACAGCCTCCTCGGCATCCGCGACTCCGCCAGCGAGGTGCTGAAGAACCTTCCCGGATTGGGTGAATTTTTCAACACCCCGGCGGATGGCGACAAGTCGAACTTGAACAAGGCCTTGAAAGCCGCCAATGTGGCGCTTGCTGGTCTGAAGCCACTGCTCGACCTGCTCGCATCAATCGAGAAGGCGTGGAACGGTCTGTCCGCTGACCAGCAGGGCACCATCTTCGATACGGCCATCTACCTGTGGTTAGGTAGTAAAGGATTCAAGATACTGAAGAACATCTTCGGTGTCGCCAAGGATATCGGCAAAGGCTTCGGCATCGCCGGAAAAGGCATCAAGACCGCTGGCAACGCGCTGAAATCGTTCGGCAAGTTCCTCGGCGGGCTGAAGGCTCCGAAATGGCTGTCAAAGCTTACCGTCGGCAAGGTTGGAATCGCAGCCGGTGGAACCGCAATGCTTTCAGCTGCGAAGAACGTCGAAAAAGGCACTCCTAAGTGGGCATGGAGTCAACTGAACAAAATTCCCGGTTTCAGCGAGGGCGACAAGTCATACGCCGACTACCAGAAACGGTACAAGGCCGCACAGGAAAACAACAAGTTCCTCGGAATCAAGAACTCCACATGGGAACACAACCTGAATCCGCTGAACTGGCCATCAATGGCCGTGGGTGCCGCGAAAACCGGAATGAACAAACTCGGAAGCCTTCGAAAGAAAGCCGACGAGCAGGGGTTCGCAGGTAATACCGGTTCCGCGCAAGCTTCGATGAGCTCCGGCCAACGCGATGCCGGAGTCAAGGCTTGGAACGGCATCAAAGGCGCGTTCTCCGAGGCAGGGCAGGCACAGGCTGACAATACAGCAGCGCAGGTCAAAGCCCAGCAGGACACTCTGGCCGGCATCAAGAAGGCATGGGGCGACGCCGGCGATTGGATCAACACCAATTGGTGCGACCTGATGGTCAAGATTCAATCGAAGTTCGACGGCGCGGTCCAGTGGGTCGAGGACCGTTGGAACGGTGTCAAGGACTGGTTCGGGACCACAGGTCAGAAGATCGGCGACTTCTTTTCCGGTATTCCATCGGCGATTGGTGGATGGTTTGATTCGGCGGGCCAGTGGGTTGAGGCCAAATGGCAGGGCATCTGCGACTGGTTCTCAGGTGTTGGATCCTCAATCGGAGGTTTCTTCTCGGGTATTCCGGCCGCTGTCGGCGGTTTCTTTGACTCCGCTGGCCAATGGGTGCAATCCAAGTGGCAGGTGGTATGTGACTGGTTTGCCGGCATTCCCGGTTCCATCACCGGCTTCTTCCAGGGGATTCCGGGCACTTTCCAGTCGATTTTCCAGACGGCCAAAGACCGGATAACCGGCGTCTTCAGCTCGGTCGGCACGTGGTTCGACAACAACGTGAAGATTCCCATCTCCAATGCCGTCAATGCCATCGGCCAGACCTTCCAGTCCACCAAGGATTGGATTAAACGAAGCTGGGATCAGGTCAAGGAGGCCGCAAGGGCTCCGGTGGCCTTCGTCGTCAACACGGTGTACACGAACGGCATCAAGAAGGTATGGGATTCGGTGGCCGGCGCCGTCGGCCTGAAACTCTCCCTTCCGACGGTGAAGTTCGCAACTGGCGGCACCGTCGGCGGCATCAACCCCGGTTACGCTCCCGGTGTCGATTCGATCCCGGCGATAACCTCGCCGGGCGAGGCGTGGATGGTGCCGGAATGGACTAAGGCCGTCGGTGCGGAGAACGTCTACCGCTGGAACGCTTTGGCTCGCCACCATGGCGTGCAGGCCGTCCGTGAGGATATGGGTCTTGATGGCGTCCAACGCTTCGCCAAAGGTGGCATTGCCTCCAAGATTGGCAAGGTGGTGTCCGGAGCGAAGAAATTCATCGAGGATTTGTCCCAGACAGCTCAGGCCTTTGTGAAGAATCCTGTGGATTGGGTCACGTCGAAGATTCTCACGCCTGTGAAATCGCAGGTGGCGGGAATCAGCGGCGGCCAGTTCGGCCAGATGGTCGGCAGACTGCCGGTGAGTGCCGCTACGGCTCTTGTCGACAAGGTCAAGTCGATGGCGTCCGACCTGGCATCCAAGTGGACCAGCAAATCCGAGGCGGGCCAATATCATGGTTCGGTCGGTGGCGGCGTGGAACGCTGGAGGAGCCTAGTCCTGCAGGTGCTCAAGGAATTGGGCCAGCCAGCAAGCTGGGCCGACACCGTGCTACGCCGAATGAATCAGGAGTCCGGCGGCAATCCTAACGCCATCAACAACTGGGATTCCAACGCCAAAGCGGGTATGCCGTCGCAGGGCCTGATGCAGACCATTCCTGGCACATTCAATGCCTATGCGGGGCCGTACCGCTCGCGTGGCATCACCGACCCGCTCGCCAACATCTATGCCGGCTGCAATTACGCGATCCATCGGTATGGGTCGTTGGCCGGAATGAATCGTGCGGGCGGCTACGCGCTCGGCGGCATCGTCGGAGACGATAGACCGACCCTGTACGATCGCGGCGGCATCCTGCCACCCGGACGGCACCTCGTGGCCAACGAGACCAAGCAGCCCGAACTCGTGTTGACGCGAGAGCAGATCGTCAAGATCTTCGGCGCTGACGTCAAAGATAAGGGCGATCGGACCGTGAACCTCAACGTCAACATCCCCGAACGCTCGGATCCATGGGCTGATGCGAGCATCCTCGTGCGCACCGCGCGACACCAATTGCGATAAAAGGAGGCCGATGTGGCTTATTTTGCGGAATTGTCGGCCTCCGGCTTGGAGCCGGTGCGTTTCGAGGGTTCGGGCGATCTTGACTGCCTGTGCATCGCGAAAGGCGGCATCGAGGGCTGGTGGTCGACTCCCGCCGCGAAAGTCAATGTGACGGCGCGAGGGCAAGGCGACGGTGGACATGATGTGAGCGAGGATGACATCTCCTACGCCAGCCGTGCCGTCACTCTGCATTGGAATGCCAACGCTTCCAGCCGTGACGAGCTGCTCGCTTTGACGGACAGTGTGCGCAGGCTCGTGCATCGTCAGGTCAGAATGCGCGTGGTCGACGGCACCGAGGATACCTGCTGCAGTGGCGGATATATGGTGCTTACCCAGCAGCCTGACTATCGGTCCGGCAGCATCGCCGATTCGACCATCACCATCGTTTTCGAGCGTCCGGAGCGCCTGTCGTCTTTGGCGCATTCGGGTGAGGCTCGCGCGTCGGTGGTGCAGTCGGGCGGCTTGAGCTACGGCGCGGCTAATGGTGGCTTGGCATATCCGCTGCAGTATGGCGTGGCGTCGGATGGTGCGACGGTGATGCGCTTGCCGAATCAGGGCACTAGCCGCGCATATCCGACCTACACCTTGTGCGGAGAGTGGCCTGATGGCTGCACGCTCCGCTTGGCGTGCGACGGGCGTAATTCCACCATCGCCTATTCGCGCGCCATCCACACCGGCACACCAGTATTGCTGGACACCCGCTCCCGCACCGCCACCATGGGCGGTGTGGACGTGACCAGCGGATTATCACAGCGCGGGTGGATGACGATACCGGCCGGCAGCGCGCTGACCGTCAATCTCACCACGCCCGGCAGCGGCTGGGTCACATGCGAATCGCACGACACCTATATATAAGGAGGCATTTATGACCACGGCTTTAGGCATCAGGCCGGACGCACGATCCAATGGGGTGAGTCCGCAGGTCCATCGGCATATCATCAGCGCCCAATGGACGAGCGACGGCATCATACAGGGTCTTGATGTGACCGGAGGCACAGGGCTCACCTACACGGTGAGCGCCGGTACCGCATTGATTCAGCCTGACGGCCAGAAGGGTGAGGCGGTGCTCGCTTATTGGCCGGGCGGCGCCACTCCCGCAGTCGGCGCCGGTAACGCCGGATTGAGCCGATACGACGTGATTTGGCTCCGCGCCCACGACATCGACAAGGGAGACGCGGACAATCAGGTGGTGCTCGGCGTCACCCAGGGCACGCCGGCCGCTGACCCAGACGTGCCGCTCGACCAGGTGCCGTCCGATGTGGTGCGTTTGGCGGCCATGCTCGTGCCCGCCGGCATGACACAAACCAAATCGTGCAGTACGGATGGCGCGGAACGCTACGCCATGCCCTACGGCGCGAGCAAGGGTCTCATTGCGCGTAACGTCCGAAACTACGAGGGTCCCGCAAACATGGGCGACGGTGGGAAGGACTATTTCGAGCAGGACACCAGCTTTTATCTGCCGACCGACAGGCTGGTGGAGCTCAGGTACACGGCCACGGCGGCCGCCTGCCGACACGACAATCCCAAGAAGCCCACCGAGGACGCCACACAGATGGCCTGCTGGTATGTCGGCTTTCAGATCGACGGCAAGGACGTGTCCGGTGGCGGCGGGCAGTTCCAGGTGAGCCGAGCATGGCAGCAGGTGCATCTGAACGCCTTGGTGTCATTGCAGGCCGGATGGCATACCGTGCGCACCCGCAACCATCGCGTCACGTGGGGCGAGAACGTCTATTTCATCTGTCACAGCGACGGCAAGGAGAATTACCCCGGCCGCACGCTCGAGGTGTGGGACCGTGGCGTGAACGTCGGCTAAGGAGGCGCACTCATGGCTTGGCGAGCGTATATCGTGGACACGATCAGCGGGCAGATATTATGTCCGATCGATCTGCCGAATTTCAGCTGGTCGGTCAGTGTGGCCGACTCATCGCTTTCCACCACGAAATCCAAGGGTGTGGGACAGGACGAGGTGAGCGGTCTCAAGGTGCCATGGACCGCGGTGCCGGCCAATTCGCCAGGCGAACGCTCACGGCTCCTCGCGCCAGACCGGCGCAGCGTCGCACTCTGCTGGACGAGTCCGCTCGATTCGGAGGATGCCATCGGCACACCAATATTGTGCGGCCTCATCGGACAACGCAAGGACGGGCCACTCGACACCGACTTCAGCCTGACGAGCATTTACGGGCTCTTGGGCGACCGGTATCTGGTGCACGAGGGAGTCTACGGCACTGCCAATGGCAGCACCAGCACCGACGTCATCAACTTCAACAATCTCTCCTTGCGCGCCATCGCGGCCGAGGCGGGGTGGCTGTGCACCACCGCCAAGCCGGGCGGCGGACTGCCCATCGACTGGCACTACCGAGGAGAGCGAGGCTCGCACCAGCGCGAATACGATTCATGGGATATCCAGAACCTGAAGTGCTCCGACGTGTGGGACAAGATCGCCAACGTCGAAAACGGGCCCGACCTGCAATTGCGTCCGAAACTGTCCGGCAATACGATTCGCTTCGACTTCCTCGCGGGCTCCGACGCGAATCCGGACATCGCGCAGGGCACCATCCTCGAGCTTTCCAGCTCGCCTTATGGCGGGACGTTGGAGAACATCACCATCGACCACTTGGGCGCCGTCAGCCGCGTGTACGCGTCCGGCTCTGGCACGGACAAGGCGCAGCTCTGCCACCTGTCCGAGGATCTGAGGCTCGTGAACGGCGACCATGAGCCGTTCCCGCTCCGCGAGATGGCCTACAGCGACACGGACGCGGCCGATGCAAATCTGCTGCGCCAGCATGCCGACGGTGTCCTTTCCGCGAATCACGCGCCGCTCATGCAGATCAAGGGCGAATTGCGCGCCAATGATCTGAGCGTGGACGGCACGCCATTGCATCCGCTCGGCAGCTTCTGGCCCGGCGAGACGATGCAGTTGGACATCCAAGGCTTCCCGAGTCTCGCGGACGGCGTGTACGAGTGCCGTCTCATGCAGATGAGCGGCGACCAATCGGACAAAGTGAGTCTGATATTCGATGCCATGGAGGATCCCATGGCCTGACATTTTGGAGGTGGCGATGTCCTCTCACGTGGAATTAAATCCAGACGATTCGACGCTCAGCCTGAGCCTGGGCATGAAGGCCATGCGCCTCGCCCTGACCCAGAAGACCCACAAGATGGGCACCGTGCGCATCCCCGGCACGGGCGGCACGGACGTCATCATTGGCGATGGCGCGCAGGATGGCGCGAATCGCATCGACCAGGATGGTAATCAACTGCCGCTCGTGGACACGAGCGGCATCGACAAGGCCGCGCAGGACGCGCAGCAGTCCGCCGACAAGGCCATGACGAAGGCCGACGAGGCGATCGCCAAGGGCGAGCAGATCCGCCAGGACGCGCAGGCGGGCATCGAAGACGCGCGCAAGCAGGCGCAGGCGGCCGACGCCAAGGCCGAGCAGGTCCGAACCGATCTCACCAAGCAGGTCCAAAACGTGAAGTCCGAAATGGATTCCGCAGTTGAAGCTGCCCAGACATCCGCTGATAAGGCACAGTCCGCAGCAGACGCGGCCCAGAAGGCGGCTGACAAAGCCAATGCATCCACCGCCGATCTGGACAAATCCATCCAGGCCGTCGATGCGAAGGCCATCGCGGCGAAACAGGCCGCGGCCGAAGCCCAGTCCAAGGCCGAGAACGTCGCATCGGATCTCGATTCCGCGAATGCGGTCATCGAACAGCACACTACTGAACTCGGCGAACTGACGACGAAAGTCAGCAATGCGGTAAAGAAGTCCGACAGTGCCCTGAGTGTCTCCACGGATGCCAAGCAGACTGCTACCGAGGCATCGACTACGGCATCTTCCGCATACAAGGATTCGCAGACCGCTCTTACACAGAGCACCACTGCGACCCAGACCGCAACCGCCGCAAAGACCACTGCCGAATCGGCAAGCAAGACCGCAAATGATTCGCTTAAGCAGTCTTCCGCAGCTGTGCAGACGGCCGATCAGATCAGCACGACTCTGAGGACCGAGTATCAGACCAAGGCGGATGCCGATAAGCTCTATGCGACCCAGTCGAGTCTGAAGCAGACTTCGGATTCCATCACGGCTTCCGTATCAAAGACATATGCCACAAAGGACGCATTGTCCGCCCTCCAGAATGTTGCTGATAATGCCATCGAATCCTGGCAGGGAACCGGTGCGCCGACCCTCGAGAACAAGCCGGCTTCGGACTGGACCACGGATGCCGATAAGAAGAAGCACTCCGGTGATCTTTATTATGACAAATCAACGGGTAAGGCATATCGTTTCGGTTCCGATGATGGTGAGACATATACTTGGGAGCTGAATCAGGATACTGATGTCACCAAGGCACTGGCGGATGCATCCAAGGCACAGACTTCCGCGAATAACGCACAGGCATCCGCAACGGCAGCGAACACTGCAGCCGGAAAGGCCCAATCAACGGCAAATACCGCAGTCAGCAATGCGGCCACAGCGAAGAACGCAGCCGATGCCGCACAATCCAGTGCGAACAAGGCCCAGGGCGATGTCGATAAGCTGAAGATCGATATTCCGGCGACCTATGCGACCAAGAGTTCTCTGACTCAGACCGCGGAATCAATTACGGCAAATGTTGAGTCGGTCAAGGCTACCGCGAATAGCGCCGTGACAGCCGCGTCGACGGCACAGCAGACCGCCGATGGTATTTCCGCGAATCTGTCAAAGAATTACCAGATGAAATCCCAATCCGATGTTATATATGCAACAAAGGCGAGTCTGAAGGCGACTTCCGATAGCATTTCCGCCGAAGTGACCAAAGCGCAGGGAACCGCCGATGGTGCCGTGACAGCTGCATCGAAGGCACAGCAGACCGCTGACGCCGTAACTCTGAATCTGTCGAAAAATTACCAGACTAAGGCACAGAACGATGCTCTGTATGCAACCCAGACGAGTCTGAAGGCTACTTCGGATTCGCTTAGCGCGAATATTACGGCAAATGCGAAGACGGCTCAAAGCGCTGTTGACAAGGCTACGAGTCTCGAAGCGAATCTCAATGGGTTTAAGACCACTGTTGCTGAGACTTATACTACCAAGAATGATTTCAACAATCTTACGATTGGTGGACGGAACCTTCTTGTTAAATCGAATTTCATTAAGACTTATCTAGATACCGTAACTGGAAATCTTCAAAGTCCAGATGCTTCAGTTTCAGATTCCGAATGGAATGGCGATACATCATCTAAAAAACCAATTGCAGTCGATCCAAATACAACATATGTTTTAAGTGCATATGGTTCAATGACTGATACTGCAAATTACACTGGTCGTATCAGTCAGTTTGATTCCGAAGGTACTCTTATCAATTTTGTAGTTCCTTCAATATCAATCAGAGATAAAGGTCATATTACCTTTACGACTGATACAAATGCAGCTACCATCTTAGTTGGTATTTATGCCTTTCCAAAATATCGATGGAAGCTCGAAAAAGGCACTAAACCAACTGACTGGTCTCCAGCCCCTGAAGATCTTCAACCAGCAGGAGATTACGCAACCAATAGTTCTGTTACCCAGACTGCGAATTCCATCAAGGCGCAGGTGTCGGAGGTCGCGAAGACCGCTTCCGGGGCGATGAGCAAGGCGTCCTCGGTGGAGCAGACGGCCAGCACATTGTCCTCGAAACTGTCGGAGACCGCGAAGACGTTGGATTCGACCGTGCAGACCGTCAACACGGTGAAATCCACGGCCGACTCGAACAAGGCCACGTTGACGCAGGTCGCGAAGACCGCTTCCGACGCGTCGAGTCGGGCGAGCAGCGTGGAACAGTCGTTGAACGGCTTCAAGACGACTGTAAGCCAGACCTATGGCCGTGGTTCGAACCTCTGGGTCAATCCGACGTTCGATGCCGACAAGCCCCAGATCACATCTCGGGTGAATAATGTCACTGCGCCGAATGGGAGCGGAGTGAATCTGCTCGCAAGTCGTGATCATCACAATAATGCCACTAGTTTTCCTGTAGTTCCGGGTCATACCTATGTGATAACCGCTCATATCAAGCGATTAAAGGGAGACAAACCACTGAATGCTGGCATCTGGTACACTGCACAGACCGGCGGAAATTCCTTTGACACATATCGGGGAGCTGAATCGACGTCAGACCTTAGCGACGGATGGATTGCTGCGACATGGCGTTTCTCCTGTCCGAATGGGAAATCCAGAGGATGTGTGTTCTTCCAGATCGATCAGTCGGCAAGTAATGGTCCGACGCAGTGGTATGTGGCGAATGTCGTCTGCACCGATGTCACCGGTCTTCAGCCAGCCGGAGATTACGCCACGAATTCCTCCCTGACGCAGACGGCGAACCAGATCCGCGGCGAAGTGTCGGAGAAATACCAGTCCAAGAACGGTATGAGCTCTTACGCCACGAATTCCGCCCTGACGCAGAAGGCCGACGAAATCACAGGCAAGGTGACGGAGGTCGCGAAGACCGCCCAAGGAAACACGACCACCATCAGCCAAGTGTCCCAGAAGGCCGACAGGATCAACGCGACCCTGTCGCAGCAGATCAGCGGCAAGGCCGACACGAGCAGGGTCAGCAGCCTGGAACAGAACCTCGACGGGTTCAAGACCAGCGTGGCGAAGACCTACCAGACCAAGGGGGACTATCCGACCAAAGCCGAGGTGCAGTCCAGGATCGACCAGTCGGCCTCCTCGATCAAATCGACGGTCGGCCAGACGTACACGACCCTCGCCGCGACCGAGGCGTTGAGGAAGAGCGCGACCCGCACGTTCACGCTGACCGGCGCGGCGGGTAAGGCGAAGTGGGTGAAACTCGGCTATCTCACCAGTAATGGGGACGATTCGAGCGTCCTGATCCACGTGTACTCCGGCAACGGGTACAACGGCCAGGCTTCCCAGAACGCGGAGTTCGAGATCTTCGTCAAGGACGGATGGCAGCAGTCAGCGTCCGCCAATGGCGCGTTCGGCGTGAGCGTGAACCGCATCCGCAACGCGGACGACGTGAAGGTCAAGGTCGTGGCGTTCAGCTCGACCACCTGCGACATCTGGGCGTACCTGCCATGGGCGTACTGGAATGGCCATTACACGCTGCATGGTAACTACAAGTCGTGGCAGGATGGGCCGAATTGCGGTGGCACGAGGATACAGGACGCGGAGCCCACGTCGGGCACCGCGCAGGACCTCGCCTACGACACGCTCAGCACAAGGTCGTATGTCGACCAGACGGCCAAGAGCGTGGCCTTGGGTGTCGTGCAGAACTATCAAGGTTCTGACGGTTCCGGGCTTGCCACGAAGTCGGACATCACGGCCGCGAAGGCCAGCATCACCAGCACTGTCGCCAGCACGTATGCGACGAAAACCGGTGTCACGCAGGAAATCTCGTCGAAAATCACCCAGAACAACAACAGCCTGGACGTGAAGTTCGCAACCAAATCCGAGACCAAGACCGCGCAGGCCACGGCGAACACAGCCAAGTCCGACGCTTCCGACGCCAAGTCGCGCGTCGGCACGCTGGAGGACTGCATCAGTCTCACTTCCGCAGGCGTTCGCGCCGGCCACCAGAAAAACGGCGTGTTCAACGGCGTGAGCGCTTTGGTGAACACTGACGGCAGTTTCGACCTGCTGGACAAGGACGGCAACCTGCTTACGCGTATCGACCGGCACAGTTTGCAGGTGGCCGGTGACGATGGGGTCGGTTCAGGGCATTTGATCCTGTCGCAGGACGGTCTTGACATCACCGTGCAGCCTACGGCGAACAAGGCGGTCGCCTATCATATCCAGCTCGGCGCGGGCGGCATCAGCATCACCGCGCCAGACGGGGCGCATGTCGAATGCTCGGCCCGGACCGGTCTTGATCTGGAGACGGTGAAATACGGAAAACTGTCCATCGGCTCCGGCGGCTTGCAGTTCACGAACGACCAGGGCTGGGGCTTGGCGCTCTCCGCCGCGGGCTGGAGTCTGAAATGGGCGGGGAACCACACGCTCGCCACGGGCCCGACCGCTGGCGCATTGTACATCGACGGACGTCAGATCGTCACAAGATGATTTTTGGAATATGGAGGTAAGTATGGATGATGTCGTCAAAACCGATGGAGTGCTGGATTTGCGTCCGGCGAGGGGCAGCCTTGTCTATCAGCTTCTGCGGCTTGGACTGTCTTTCGACCATAAGGACGCGTCCGGTGAGACCTGGACGGATTACCGTCGTGGCGTGATCGTGACTTTCACGAGTCGTGACGCTGCGGCCGATGTCGTTGTCGCCGATATGGATACCAAGGATTCCAGGACGGTTGCCGTGTCCGACTTGGCGGATGTGACCGAGGTGAAGACCTGGCGCAGTGATGGTGCCGAGGGTTAGGCGTCCTGTTCCCTGATTGTCTGTTTTGTTGTTCCCCGTCGTTCAGGCGGGTTTCTCTTTTTTTCAGGAGGTTATGTTGACTCAGATCAAATTCGATTTCGGCCATCCAAGCGCGGATGGCAGTCGAAGAGGCTCGACCCATGGGAGAGCCGATGCCGCCGCTTGATCTCTTGTCGAGCACGGAATTCTGGACGTCGCTGTTCGTCACCTTGGTCGGAGGCGGGGGAGTGGGCGCCATCATCGGCGCGATCTCCAGCCGCCGCAAGGACACTGCCGACATCGCCGCACAGGCGTGCGACATCCTGACTGATTCAGTCATCAAGCCTTTGCGCGAGCAGGTCGAATCGCAGGAGGAGCAGATACAGCATCTGGAATCGCAGCAGCGGAAGTATTTCACGCTCACGGCCTACACCCGCGACCTTTTCCATTGGCTTGGCTTGTTCTGCGAGATCATCGAGCCGGAATTCCTCAAACGTCATCCGAAGCCGCACCTGCCGGACGAATTGCGCGCGGATGTCGCACCCGAGACCTTGGAGGAGCGATGACGTCCATCGGCATCCTCTGCATCCTCTGTGCGCTCGTCCTCGTCTTCAACCACGGCGCGCACCTGCGCTGACAATCATTTTTCAAGGCCATCTCCTCGGAGGTGGCCTTTGCCATATCTAAGGAGGCAATCATGGCGGAACACGCCAACGAAAAACAAACCACCAATCTTCCCGGATTGACCGGCGAACGGGTCAAGGCCGGCGTGACCATCGTTGTCACCCTCTACGCTTTGGTCAACGCCGGTCTCAGTCTGGCCGGAATCAATCCGCTGCCATTCACGGACGAGCAGGTGAGCGCTTCGGTTTTCGGCGTCATCGGCATCGCGGGCACGATCTACGGCTGGTGGAAGAACCAGAACATCACGTCCGCGAGCCTCGCGGGACAGCAGCTCGTGGACGCCCTGAAGAAGGAGGGCGTGGTCCACGGCGTCAGCGCCGCGAAGAGCGCGGCCCTGAGCGCGGCGGCAGCCGTGGACAAGACCACGCCGAAGACTGCCGCCGAATCGGCCGAATCGACGGACGCGGACAACACCGTGGCAGACTCCGACTTTGTGCCGGGCGGTGACGTCCAGTGACCGGCGCAGGCTTCGCAAGATGGCGCGGCAGTCCGAACCACTATCAGGGCCGTGACGGGTTGCACGTCGATCACATCACCCTGCATATCATGGTCGGCCGATTGGCCGGCACGGACTCGTGCTTCATGAGCTCCAGCTTCCAGGCCTCCTCGCACTATGGCGTCGGCGGCGACGGCAGCGTCTACCAGTGGGTGGACGAGACGCAGGGCAGCTGGGCGGACGCCAACTGGCAATCCGATTGCAGTGGCGTGACCATCGAGCACGAGGGCGGCATGGCCGGAATCCCCGTCACCGACGCGGAGGTCGAGGCCAGCGCCAGACTGTGCGCCGACATCGCCCGCCGATACGGGTGGAAGACGCTGTGGCACGACGCCAGCGGCAATCGCGCCGGCAATATCGTCCTGCACCGCGAGGTGCCGGGCACGGACCACTACGGGTGTCCCGACAGGTGCGTCAACGCGCTGCCGGTGGACAGGATCATCAAAAGAGCGAACGAATTATTAGGAGGAGACGACATGTCGGCAGAAGACGTGTGGAATTTTCGACAGAACGGCGTCCTGATGCGTGACCGCCTGCAGGGCACGGACGCGGCGGCAAACGCCACGAAGAAGGAGCTTTTCAGGCTTTCGCAGTGGGACAGGAACACCCACGCATCCGCCTTGGGCAACCTCGTGGTCGAACAGCCGGTGCAGGGCGGCGCGAAATTAGGGGATCGTGTGGCCGGCATCGATGCGAAGACCAGTCAATTGGTCACGCAGGTGGCGGCTTTGACCGAGGCGGTCAAGACCCTCGCCGAATCCAAGGGTGCCGACCCCGACCAGATCGCGGCCGCTGTGGAGGGCGCGGTGAAGGCCAAGCTCGACAAGCTCAGGATCACCGTCACCGACGGCCAGTGATTAATTTTCGGGCGCGAGACTCAACCTCGCGTGGAAAAATTTCACGCATTCGAATGCTTGTGGAAATTCTCACACCCCGTTTTTAAGCGTGGGAAATCGCGCTTTTGAATTCCTGTTGGAATATTTTGCGCCCTAATGCAACATCGCCCCTCTCTCAGCATGATGCTGGGGGAGGGGCTTTTTCTTCATTCCGCATACAAACCGCATACAAAGACCGTCACGTTGCGTTCCATACAGTCATAACCAATCACAACTTACAGGATGGCAAAAGCGTTGAAATGCCAACGTTTCTCAATCTCCAAACAGTCTGTCAAACCAAACCTAAAAACCACCAGATATAACAGGATGTCGCAGGTTCAAATCCTGTCAGCCCGACGAAAACCGTTAGAAACAAAGGCGTTTCAGTCGGTTTGAAAACCTTTTCCGATTTCCGGTATAAACGGTGCAAACACGGAACAACCTCCTTGACGTCAGTCCTCTAGCATGCGGAGTGGAGCATCTCGACCGCGTCCGCGCAACCGTCCAGATTCTCCGGCCACAACGCCGCGTACGTGCCCAAAGTGACCGTCGCGCTGCATGGTGATACCGGAACATGTTTTTCCACGGGTTTTGGCTACGATAAACCCTATGAACGCATCTCAAGAGAATCTTTGGCCGGCGCCGTTTGCCAGCAAGTCGCTTGACGCCACCGTTGTGGTGCCGGGCAGCAAATCCCTGTCGAACCGTTATCTCATTCTTGCGGCTCTCGGGCATCGTCCTGTGCGATTGGTCGGTCTGTTGCGCTCGCGTGATACCGAGCTGATGATGGACGCGCTGCGTTCGTTGGGAGTGCGCTGCGAAATCGATGAGCAGGTTGATACCACGGTTACGGTGGTGCCGCCGTCCAACGGCCGGTTCCACGGTAGTACGAAGGTGTTCTGCGGTCTTGCGGGAACGGTGATGCGCTTCGTGCCCGGTCTTGCCATGTTCGCGGACGGTCCTGTGGATTTCGACGGTGACGAGCAGGCGTACGCACGTCCGATGAAGCCCGTGTTGGACGGTCTTGAACAGTTGGGGGCATGTATCGAATACCACGGCGAGGAAGGTCGACTGCCATTTACAATCACTCCACCTCAAACGGTGAGCCAGTGCGCTGAGCCGAGCGTGGTCAGCATTGATTCTTCGGGATCCTCGCAGTTCATTTCAGGACTATTGCTCATCGGCTCTCGAGTGCCAGGCGGTTTGGAACTGCATCACACGGGGGAGAAGACGCCGAGTTTGCCGCATATTCGCATGACCGTGGCCGATCTGCATGGTTCCGGCGTGCGTGTCAACGCAGACGAACACGCTCGCGTGTGGACCGTGCAGCCGGGAGCCGTGCAGTTGCCCGAAACTGTGACGGTCGAACCTGACCTGTCGAATGCCGCCCCGTTCCTTGGCGCAGCGCTCATCGCCGGAGGAACCGTGCGCGTGCCTCATTGGCCGGAATCCACCACGCAACCCGGAGGCCTGCTTCCGGGCTATTTGGAACGTATGGGAGCCGAAATCAACTTCCCGGTGATTGACGGCGTCCGGTACTGCGAAGTGACCGGCGACGGTCGTGTCAGCGGCCTAGGTGATTTCGACCTGACGGCGGCAGGTGAGATCGCGCCATCATTGGCCGCAATCCTGGTCTTCGCCGATGCTCCTACGCGCATGCTGGGCATCGGCCATCTGCGTGGCCATGAGACGAACCGCTTGGAAGCATTGGTTAACGAGATCACCAGAGTCGGGGGTGATGCCCGTGAGCTTCCCGACGGGCTGGAGATCGCGCCAGTGCCGGCAATGAATCTCAAGCCGGCTGAAATGGAAACCTATGCGGACCATCGCATGGCGACGTTCGCTGCGATGCTGGGGCTGAAAATCAACGGCATCCAAGTCAAGAACATTGCGACCACCGCGAAAACGCTTCCCGATTTCGCAAATATGTGGACCAACATGCTGGCCTAGCAAGGATTGTCCAGGATAATCCGCAAATAATCCACGATATTGAAAACGGTACGGAAATGTCCTTCCTCCGCAAAAACAGAAGAAGGACATTCTACGTTTGCACAGGATCGTAATCATTCTGCGGATGCCGCTATGTCAAGCCACGATGGTTCTTAGCTTTCCTGACGCGGCTTGGCCTTGTCCGGCCCCAACATGGCAAAGGTAGTGGCGCTCGCAAACGTCATAATGCCTACGAAAAACACGGAACCAATGGAAACCTGACACCGTACGTAAAGAGGTAAGCAGCGACGAGGCGTCCGACACCTTGAGAGGTGTTATCTGGATCGAGCCTAGAAGGCGGAAAACATGATGAAGCCCCCGGAAGTTTCGCACTTTCGGGGGCTTCAGGCTCTTGCCCAGTTCTGTCAGAGAATACTCTACTTTCGGCGGCACTTCGGCATAGACCTCACGGTGAACAAGCCTATTTGCCTCCATCCGCCAGCTGCTGGAGGATGTCGCACGGGCGGACAGCCTGGTATGGGATGCCCACAAATGGCTGTTCCAAACGTACGCCTGCAGTACGGTCATGTTTCGTGACAGGAAACACTTGGCAGCCTTTTACAGTTCTGACCCGGAATATCTCCGGGATGCCGCCGCAGAGAACGGAGAAATCAACTATTGGGAATGGGGCATTGAACTGATCCGCCCCGCGCGCAGCCTGAAATTATGGCTCACCCTGCAGACGTTGGTGACGGATCAGATCAGTGATATGGTGACCCACGGCATCGACCTAGCCCAACAGACGGAGTCCATGCTTCGGAACCAGCCGGAATGGGAAGTTGTAACGCCTACGCAGCTGGCCATTGTGAAATTTTGCTATGCGCCTCAGGGGCTCACACCCCCAGCAACAGGACGAACTATTTCTCGGCGCATGATGGAGGAAGGCTTTGCCTGCGTGCTGACCACCCAGCTGAAAGGCCGGACCGTTCTGCGGATCTGCCTGATCCACCCGGAGACAACGGAGGACGATATCCGCCATACGATACAGCGTATGTACCAATATGCCCGTGCGCTGAAAAAGGAACGTGTGTCGAACTTTTCTTGAATTATATGCCATAAAGTAACACAAAAAACAACAGATAGCCGCCACAATTCCGTAATGATTGATGCTCAACAGTCTCCTGAAAGAATGCTATAATAACGCGCGTAAAATTTGAGTGGACTTTTCCGGATTCGGTCATCTTTTTGCCACACAGCTATCTTGTGATAGCCGTGTGGCTTTTTTGTTGTCTGCATCCTGGAAAATCTGGCAGAACGGAGGATGGAAGCTGCCGGAAACCTTACGCGGTGTCGGGGCGGTTGCATTGGGGTATCCAGCCCAGAAAGCCACTCAACCCGCAGTACGCAAACAAAACTATATCGTTCGGATTTAATGATCCTGCTGTCCGGCGCAATTTTTTGCGCCGGACACTTTGTGGAGAGGAGGGAAAGTATGCAGACGAATAATAAAATGGCGGTCGCTCCTGTTGGAAAGCTCATCTGGCAAATGTCTATACCGCCGCTGATTTCCATGTTCCTGCAATACTCCTATAACCTGATAGACAGCGCGTTTGTGGCACGGTTGAGTGAGAATGCACTGATCGCTGTTTCTCTGGCATTCCCGATTACAACATTGATGAATGCAGCATCTATCTGGATCGGTGTCGGCGTGAATGTGCTGATAGCAGGATATCTTGGACAGAAAAAGCAGGATGATGCAAATACAACCGTCACACATGGATTGTTACTGGCCTTTGGAATTGGTGCTTTGCTCAATCTTCTGGCATTACTGATTATGAAACCCTATTTTCGGGCATTCACCAATAATGAAGAAATTTATCAGCTGAGCATCGCCTATATGAGTGTGTGCTCCTTCATGCAAATTCCCAATATGGTGCATATCGCTATCCAGAAGATGATACAGGCCACCGGGAACATGGTCGCTCCCATGTGTTTTCAGATTGCGGGAGTGATTGTTAATTTTGTATTCGATCCCATCTTGATTTTTGGTATTGGTGTTTTTCCGGATATGGGCATCCGCGGCGCTGCGGTGGCTACTGTTGCGGGCTATTCATTATCCATGATTTTGGCATTTGCTTTGCTGCTGGGCAAAAAGCAGAAAGTGCAGGTAAAAATCAAAGGCTTTCATTTGCAAAAGCAGATGATCCGCCGTATTTTTGCCTTTGGCCTGCCATCTTTTATTATGAACGCCCTCAGTTCGTTTATAGTGACGTTCGTCAATCTGTTCCTGGTGGCGTATTCCGATACGGCGATTGCTTTCTTCGGCGCATACTTTAAGGTGCAGCAGTTGATCGTTATGACGGTAAACGGCTTGATCCAGGGCTGTTTACCTGTCATGCGGTTTAACTACGGCGCAGGCAACAGCGAAAGGCTGCATTCCGCTTTCCGATACGGAACCGCTTTGGTCACTGGTATGATGATACTGGGGACATTGGCCGTCATCCTTTTTCCAGCACAGATTTTGGGATTGTTTACGGCGTCGGAAACCATGCGCTCCTTTGGGATATCCGCGATGCGGATTATGGCGGCAAGCTATCTGTTTTGCGGTCTCTCTACTATGATTTCCACCTATTTTCAGGCTACGGAAAAAGTAGGTTCCAGCATGGCAATCCAATTATGCAGGCAGACGCTTTTCCTTGCTCCCGCCTTATGGTGTCTGGACAGATTGTTCCATCTGAACGGGATCTGGCTTGCATTTCCGGTTGCCGAAACTGCCACTTTGCTCGTTGCTCTTGTGATGATGGCACGGCATCGCCGCAAAAATATCTCATAACGTGTTCCAGAGAGGAAAAATGATGAACGACACTTTCATGAAAGAGAAACCGGTATTACCGCTGATTTTATCCATGTCATTGCCTATGGATGTTATCCATGCTAAATGCTCACTGCGTGGGTGGAACAAGCAGAAAAATATCACAACGGCGAAATCAACCGGGAAGACTATGACAAGTGGCGTTATAACTACCCGAAATATGATGAAACATCCGGCTATGTGAAAGTGCCGTCCCAGCAATTCAGCGATGCGCTGGTGGAGGCGTTCGAAGACCGGCTAAAGAATGACTAAATCTGAGTAAAACAAAAAGAGCTATCTGACTTCTCTAACAGAAATCAGATAGCTCTTTATTCTTGAATAATCTAAAATGTTGTCATTTTGTTGTCACGGGGCAATTCCGTAACGCAAAAGTCCAGCATTTTCAAGACTTTTTGGCCTTTCGGGTATTATTCCCACTCTTTCACGCCCGTTTGCTGTGGTGTCATTCCAGTCAACTCCAGTTGGGCTGTTGGGCTTGACTGTCTTGCCGCCGAATCCCGCCGCGTGACTTCGCGTAGGCGTTTGGGACAAATTCTGGGACAAAACCGCAAACTATTTCGAAACCACGAGCCCGCAGTTTCATTTTTGTCCCGGGGACAAAAACGGGTTGGTTTAGAGGCCCTGAAACGTCCGATATGAACGCCAAAACAGCCGACTATCCTCTTCGACACCCGTTTGGCAAAGTGAATCGTAGCCAGTGGCTTTAACGTCTTGCATTTCCGCGGGTCATGAGGGATGCACAAGAGCGATGACTGAAAGAATCGTCGCGGGTGGCTTTGTTTTCACCCTTATGAGCCGGCTCTAAGCACCTTAGGAACCGAGCGGGAAATCTGAGTTAGAGGATACCGATCGTCGCCTTATTTCGGGCTGATCGAAAATCAGTTGGCAACCGAAAGCCAAGGTATAGAGATGGGCCGTACCTATGCGCACATATTTCGGTACGTTTCGTGCGGCATCGGCCATAACAAAACAAACCGCCGAACGATTCAGATTGCAGACGGCCAACTCGACGCGATAAATCCGCCCTATCATCTTCCCAACACCTGCCTCAGCGCCATCAGCGCCTCGCGAAATGGTGAGTTTTCCAGCGCTTTTTCGGGTGCCATTGCTCCGATTCGGCAGGCTCAGCCTCCGCTCGATCTTACGCATGTTTTTTTGGGAGGGCACGAATCGTCGCCCGCCACGGCGGCTTATACAGCCTCTCGGCATGGAGGGAAACGCCATGGTCACGCTCAACGTCTGCGTCGACATCGAGCCGATGTCCAAGATACAGAACATGCTGCTCGTGTCGCCTGCCTTGCGCGGGAAGTCGAGTAGGCGGTCGCGGTAATATTCGTATTGCTGACGTCGCGCCTCGATTTCGGCGGGGAGGCCGTCGGTCAGCGATGCCGTGAGGGAGTCGAAGCGGTAGAGGATATCGACGACCTTCCGCTGGGGGGGCGATGGATGGGGCGGGAATCTCGACTCTCGCTAAGTCCACAGGCGCGACTTCGATTACCTTTGCCCCTTTCGCCGCCTTTCGTTTGGATATCTGAAAGTCCTGAGCAGTAGCTAAATATGCTAGGTATCTCGGGATAATGCTTTCAGTCGCATACGTGCAAGAGTGTCCGCCGGTTGCAACCGGCTGTTCGCCTTCCCGCCAATGGTGTGCAGACATCTTCGATATTCTCGCTCGTTATGGCAAAAAATCACGTCTCCAGGGTTTTCCTTTTTCGATTTAGCGTATTGTTCTTCAGATCATCGTGGTGTGCTCGTAGCCGCGCTCCACGAAGAGCCGCTCGGCAACGTCGAGAATCTTCTCGACCGCCTCCTCCGGGTACTTATTGCGTGCCACGGGCACCTCCGTCCTTATTATCACGATAAACATACCATGAGTGGCGTGCGGGTCGAGAAGGGCTGGCGCCAAAAGAGCCCAACGGCCGTTATGGCTTCGTTAGAAACGCGCCCTACCATGGATGGTGAACCCGAAAGGTAAGGCGCGTGGGCACGGCGACTCGGCCCGCGCGCCCGGAAGAGAAAGGATAAACCCATGGGTTACATGCTCGAGACGCGCGGGCTCACCAAGTGCTTCGGCCGCGGCGACCAGGCGCAGGACGCCGTGGCCGACGTGAGCCTTCATATCCGCGAGGGCGAGGTGTACGGGCTGCTCGGCCCCAACGGCGCCGGCAAGTCGACAACGCTCAAGATGATCTGCGGGATGCTGCGGCCGACGGCCGGGGAGATCCTCTTTGCCGGGCACGCCTGGCGCCGCGAGGACCTCTACGCAATCGGCAGCCTCATCGAGGAGGCGCCGCTCTACCCCAACCTCACCGCGCGCGAGAACCTGCGCGTGCGCACCACGCTGCTGGGTCTTCCCGAGAGCCGCGTAGATGAGGTGCTCGCCGCCGTGGACCTCGCGGACACCGGGAAGAAGCGCGCCGGGCGCTTCTCGATGGGCATGCGGCAGCGCCTGGGGCTCGCGCTGGCGCTGATCGCTCGGCCACGCCTGCTCGTGCTCGACGAGCCCACCAACGGCCTCGACCCCATCGGCATCGAGGAGCTGCGCGACCAGATCCGCGGCTTCGCGGCGGCGGGTACGACGGTGATCGTCTCGAGCCACATTCTCTCCGAGGTGCAGCAGATGGCTGACACCATCGGCATCATCTACGGGGGGCGCCTCGCCTACGAGGATGCGCTTCGGCCCGGGCAGGACCTCGAGGAACTCTTCATGAGCGTCTGCCGGGAGGGGCGTCGAGCGCGTGGGGAGGTAGCGGCATGACGGGCGAGAAAGGCGGCCTGCTCGCGGGCCTGCGCGCCGAGGCCCTGAAGTCGCGCCACGCGGCACCGGTTCGCCTGGCCGTGCTCATGGCACTGCCGCTGCCGCTGCTCGGCGCGATGCCCTACCGGGGCGTGCAGATCTTCAGCGCGTGGAACTACTGGTACGCGCTCTTCCTGCCCGTGGCTCTCTCGCTCGTGGTGGCGTGCGTCGCGCGGGCGGACGCGCGCACGCGGATGCGGGGGCTTCTGGGCCTGGGCTTCCCGCTCAGGCGCGCCTGGTGGGCCAAGGCGCTCTGGTGCCTCGCGCTCTGCACGCTCTCGAACCTCGTGGTCTTCGGCATCTACCTCGCGGGATCGGCGTTCTCCTCGCAGGGCCTCACGGTCGCGGGCACGCTCACGATGCTCCTCTGCGCGCTCGTCAACACGGTGACCGCGGCGTGGATGATCCCCGCAGGGCTCTTCCTCACGGCGCGGCTCGGCATGCTCGCGGGCATCTTCTGCCCGCTCGCCGCGCAGCTCGTGGGTGGTTTCGCCTGGTCGCTGATGCCGCTGCCGCAGCTCTTTCCGCCGTCGGCGAGCATGGTCATCCCTACGAGCTTCATCCCCGTGCTGCCGAGCGGCGAGCCCGCGGGCTCCCCCCCGGGGCTGCCGGGGGGGGAGCCACTCGCGGCGGACATGGCGCTCGGCGGGGCGCTCGCGGCGGACGGCATGCTCACACTGGCGGGCCTTGCGGTCTGCGCGCTCGCGTTCGCCGCGCTCACGGCGGCGGGCGCGGCCTGGTTCGCGCGCTCCGAGGAGAGGTGATGGCCGTGACACGACTCTCCGACCCGACGCCACGCATGACTCTCTCGCGGGCCCTGCTCTCCGAGGCCCTGCGCCTGGCGCGCTCCCCGCTCGCAGTGGTGCACCTCGTCTGCGGCCTGAC
>OAWI01000151.1_pt1 | contig 39382 bp, 28 predicted proteins | sample 1476631 | NCBI WGS metagenome assembly OAWI01 (sample SAMEA2580171, study PRJEB22360) | human gut metagenome | biome: human gut; feature: human-associated habitat; material: faeces | place: Denmark | collected 2008/2010
AGCAAAATCGCGCCGACCCCGCGGGCGCCGGCCGGCTCCCCCAGCCGCTCCACTTGGCGGCGCAGCTCGCGGTTCTCCTCCTCAAGTTCGAGGATGCGCGTGATTCCAGCCAGGTTGACGCCTTCCTCCTGGCTGAGTTGCTGCGCCTGCGCGAGGCGGGAGATGTCGCGCAGCGAATAGCGTCGCGCGCCACCTTCCGTACGTTGCGGTACGACCAAGCCAAGGCGATCGTACTGGCGCAGCGTCTGCGGATGCACGTTGGCGAGCTCGCCGGCCGCACCGACCGAGAAGACGGGCAGCTCGATGTCGAAACCGACTTCGGCGGCACCGTCCAGGTCGGCCCGGCCGGCCACGATCGCCATGGCGCACATTTCATACAGCCGCTTGATCTGCCGTGCGGCGCGCGCTTGGGAGGCTTGGGAAGTCCGCGATGAGCGTGCCATGGCGGTCAGCGCTCCCGAGCGAGCTCGTCGGCGAAGTCACCGCATGCCTTGTCGAATTCCTTCGCGGCATGCTTGGCAACGAGGTTCGGATGCTCCGGAACGCGGATTTCCACACGACCGACCAAATCGCCGTTCTCGTGCGGATTGGCCACGCCCTTGCCTGCGATGCGCACTTCCGCGCCGCTGGACGAGCCGGCGGGCACTTTGAAGGCGATTTCGTTGCCGTCGATGTCGGTAGCCGTCACTTTCGCGCCGTTCACGGCTTGGCCGACGGTGATCGGCAGAGTCATGATGACGTCGCGTCCGCGCATGGTGAATTTCGGATCTTCAGCGACGGTGATGTGCAGGTACAGATCGCCGTTTTTGCCGCCATTGCGACCCGGCTTGCCCTTACCGGTGAGACGGATCTTCTGCCCGTCGTGCACGCCGGCGGGGATGTGCGTCTTGAACTTCTTGCCGTCCGCGGACAGCGAAACCGTGGCTCCCTTGACGGCCTGGCGGAAGGTCAGACGAATCTTGGAGTTGCGGTCCTCGCCGTTTTCCGGCTGCGGCTGCTCGTAATCGTCAGCGCCGTAGCGTTCGTAGGCGGAGCCTGCGCCCGGGCCGCCCGCACCGCCGCCGAACATCGAGAAGATGTCGTTGAGGTTCGGATTGCCGCCGCCATTGGTCTGGAAGCGGATACGCGAGCCGTTGCCGCCCATGCCTGCGCCGCCACCGAACATCGAGCCGAAGATGTCGGAGAACGCGCCCGCGTCGAAGCCGCCCTGGCCGGAACCGCCGGCGAAACGCGCGCCGCCCATGCCGAACTGGCGGATCGCATCGTATTTCTGACGATTCTCCTTGTTGCTCAGCACGTCGTACGCTTCGGAGATGTCCTTGAACTTCTCCTCCGCTTCCTTGGTCTTGTTCAGGTCGGGATGGTATTTGCGCGCCAGCTTGCGGTACGCTTTGGTGATTTCGGCGTCGGTGGCGTCTTTGGAGACACCGAGGACCTTATAGAAATCCTTGCTCAGCCATTCATTTTCAGCCATGATGTGCCTCCTTTCGTGAGGTTTTCATGCAGTAAAAAGTACAGTTTTTCAAACTTTCAAACAGTTGTCGTTGAACCGTTGTTTCAGGTAATCGAAGGCCCCTCGTTTTTCAGAGGGGCCCGATTACTCGTCACATGCGTTTCGCGCGGATACGCGGATTGTGCGAATGCGCGATCAGTTCTGCGGAGAAGCCACGACCACACGGGCCGCGCGGATCACGCGGTCGCCGATGCGGTAGCCGGCTTCCACCACGGTGTCGACGGTTTCCTTCTCGGCATTCGGATCCGGCTTGTGCAGGATCGCGTCATGCTTCGTCGGGTCGAAATCCTCGCCCTTTTCGCCGAACTTCTCAACGCCGAACTTCTCGAACGCCTTGTCGATCTTGTTGGCGACGGCCTTGAACGAATCGTCCATTTCGCTGTGTTCGCGAATGCGGTCGATGTCGTCGAGGGCCGGCAGCAGGGCGGTCAGCACGTCGATGATGCCGTGCTGACGGAAGCGTTCCTGCTCCTTCTGCGCGCGGTTGCGGAAGTTGATGAACTCCGCGCGTTCGCGCTGCAGTGCCTCCAAGTATTCGGCGGCTTCCTTCTTGGCCTGGCCAAGGGGGGTCAGCGTATCGTCGGCCTTGCCGTCGGCAGCGCCTGCCTTGTCAGCACCGTCAGCGGCAGCGGAATCGCCATTTTCTTGCGATTGCGCGGCAGCCGGCTGAGCTGCACCTTCCTGCGTTGCGCCAGCGGCGGAATCGGCGGAAGCGCCGTCAGCAGCGGAAGCGGCGGCCGGGGCGGCCTGCCCGGACAGGTCATCCATGTCGGGCAGGTCGTTCAGGTACTCGTCCTTGTTGAAATCGGACATGATTACTTGTTGTCCTTGTCGTCATCGTCCACGACTTCGGCGTCAACCACGTCGTCGTCGGAGCCGTTGGAAGCGGAGCCAGCAGCGCCTGCGCCAGCAGCGCCGGCCGCACCGGCGGCGTCGGCGGCACCCTGCTGTGCGTAGAGGGCCTGGCCGATCTTCTGGGCGGAGGTCATCAGCTCGGTCTGGGCGGACTTGATCTTCTCAATGTCCTCACCCTTCAGGGCTTCCTTGAGCTCGTTGACCTTGTCGGTGACTTCCTTGGCCACATCGTCGGAGAGCTTGTCCTTGTTGTCATTGACGAGCTTCTCGGTCTGATAGGCGAAGGACTCGGCCTGGTTGCGGGTCTCGGCGTCTTCCTTACGCTTCTTGTCCTCGGCCTCGTGGGCTTCGGCTTCCTTGACCATGCGGTCGATCTCGTCCTTCGGCAGGCCGGAACCACCGGTGATGGTCATGGACTGTTCCTTGCCGGTGCCCTTGTCCTTGGCGGACACGTGCACGATGCCGTTGGCGTCGATGTCGAAGGTGACTTCGATCTGCGGGACGCCACGCGGAGCCGGAGCGATGCCGGTCAGTTCGAAGGTGCCCAGCGGCTTGTTGTCGCGAGCGAACTCACGCTCGCCCTGGTAGACCTGGATGAGCACGGACGGCTGGTTGTCTTCAGCGGTGGAGAAGACTTCGGAACGCTTCGTCGGGATGGCGGTGTTGCGCTCGATGAGCTTGGTCATGATGCCACCCTTGGTTTCGATGCCGAGGGACAGCGGGGTCACGTCGATAAGCAGGACGTCCTTACGGTCGCCCTTGATGACGCCGGACTGCACGGCTGCGCCGACGGCCACGACTTCATCCGGGTTCACGGACTGGTTGGCTTCCTTACCGCCGGTGAGCTCCTTGACGAGCTCCTTGACGGCCGGCATACGGGTGGAGCCACCGACGAGGACCACGTGGTCGATGTCGGAGACGCCGATGCCAGCGTCGCGCAGCACGTTGTTGAACGGGGTGCGGCAGCGGCCCAGCAGGTCGGAGGTCATTTCCTCGAAGTGGGCACGGGTCAGGGTCTCGTCCAGATGCACCGGAGTGCCGTCAGGGGTCATGGCCAGGTACTGCATGGAGATGGAGGTGCTGGTGGAGCTGGACAGTTCCTTCTTGGCCTGCTCAGCAGCTTCCTTCAGACGCTGCAGGGCGATCTTGTCCTTGCTCAGGTCAACGCCGTACTTGTTCTTGACTTCGCCGACGAGCCAGTCGATGATCTTCTGGTCCCAATCGTCGCCGCCCAAGTGGTTGTCGCCGTTGGTGGCCTGCACCTGGATGGTGGAGAAGCCGTCGTCGTCCTTGCCGATTTCCAGCAGGGACACATCGAAGGTGCCGCCACCGAGATCGAAGACCAGGATGCGCTCGTCTTCCTTGCCCTTTTCAAGGCCGTAGGCCAGTGCGGCTGCGGTCGGCTCGTTGATGATACGCAGGACGTTCAGGCCCGCGATGGTGCCGGCGTCCTTGGTGGCCTGACGCTGGGCGTCGTTGAAGTATGCCGGGCAGGTGATCACGGCGTCGGTGACCGGTTCGCCAAGGTAGGCTTCGGCGTCGCGCTTCAGCTTCATCAGGACCTGGGCGGAAATCTCCTGCGGGGTCCACTTCTTGCCGTCGATCTCAACGGTCCAGTCGGTGCCCATGTGGCGCTTGACGGAGCTGATGGTGCGGTCGACGTTGGTGACGGCCTGGCGCTTGGCGACTTCGCCGACCAGGATTTCGCCGGACTTGCTGAAAGCCACGACCGACGGTGTGGTGCGAGCGCCTTCGGCGTTCACGATAACGGTGGGCTGGCCACCTTCAAGAGTTGCGATGCAGGAATTGGTGGTACCCAGATCGATGCCAACTGCGCGTCCCATAACTTGTCTCCTTTGTAGATAGGTTCGCTATGCGTTTTCTGTTCTGTTCGTTCTTTCGCCCGAGTTTCGGTTTGCCGTCTCTCGAACTTTCCAAAACTTGAGCCTACACCACTCAACTTTGAATCGCAAGCGATTATTCCCAAATCTACAAAAAAGTTGAGCTCTCTTCGCTCAACTTTTTGCCGGGTGCAATCTTAAGCGCAATCTCAGGACACGATTTCAAGGTTCGATCGTCATCGAAAGCAATCGAAAAACGCAGATAAAAATCCGGACCACACTGTGATGTGTGCGATCCGGATCCAATCTGCGATCTTCAGATCACTTCAGATTTTCAGCGGCTGATCTTGGCGGTCTTGACACGCACGCCGGAGACCGGAGTGGAGCTGTCGGAAGCGGAGACCACGTTGCCGGACTTGTCCTTGAGCTCGTAGGAAAGCACTGCATCGCCGTTGAATCCGGTAGATTCGGCCACATACTTGCCATCGGCGAGCCTGACTTCGTCTTGGCGTTGCCGTTGCCGATGGCTGCAATGCGCCGAGCGTCGCTACGGATGCGACCGCTGCGATCGCGCCCTTCAAAGCTTTGTGCTTGCTCATGTTTCTTCTTTCTTCCATGCAGTTTCTTCCGTGCCGTCCAACCTGCCGTTTCGGTTGCGCCCGTTAGGTAACGCCCGTTTCGACCATGTTTTCCGGCTGCGCGGAACCTTTCCGCGGCTGCATTGCTTGGATCTTTCGATGCCACCGCCCACGCTATGCGCCGCAAGCCAACGCACACCGCACTACAGAAGAACGACAGATGAACACTCATCGCCATATGATGACCGCAACATATCCACCGCATAAACAGGGGGAATACGGCCAATAAAATCGCCATATTCCGTCAAACAACACCCCCACCGCACCCCACAAGCCAAAATCCCCCACTGGCTGGATAAATCCAACCTCTCAGACCCCACTCACACGCCAAAAATCCCAGTGACTGGATAAAAACCACCTCTGACGCACCACTCACGCGACTAAATCATCCAGCCACTGGGAAAAATGCCCGCGCCACTCAGCCCCGCGCAACCCGCGCCGCGCGCGTGGCCTTTACGGCCACGAACACGGACCGCACCAGCAGCACGCACAGATAGCAGGCGAACATAATCGCCCCAACTCGTGGCGAAACCTCCCCCGCAATCCACGTGCCGAGCGGCGCGGTCACAGCCGCCGTCACACCAATAATCAGCGCGGTTTTCACATGCGCTAGCCTGCGCTTCAAGTTCGCCGCGCTGGTCGTGATCGAATTCGGAAACATTGCCAACAGCGAAGTGCCGCGCGCAACCAGGTCGGACGCGCCAAACAGCATCGACAGCGACGGCACCGCAAGCGCACCACCCCCAATGCCCAGCAGCCCCGCCAGCGTGCCGATGACCACACCCAGCAACGCCAAGCCAATGCCGGTCACCACCGTCATGACGATCTGGTGGTCGCGCGACGGCACAAAACTCACCTGATTGATCACCACGAACACGAGAAACGCCACGAAAATCCACCGCAGCACCAGTTCCGGCAGCCGTGACAGCAGCCAACTGCCGATCTGTCCGCCAATGAACATGCCGCAGAACAGCAGAGCTGCGGCGAGCCAGTCGACGTGCCCGCCGGTCGCGTACGAAATGACGCCGGAAATGGAGGTCGGCACGATCGCCAGCATGGACGTGGCGGCCGCGTTGCGTTGAGATAGCCCCAGCCAGACGAGCGCGGGCACGATCACCGTGCCGCCGCCAATGCCGAACATGCCTGACAGCACCCCCACCAACATGCCGACCACAATCAGCACGATGATGCTGCGCGCCGACCCGTCAAGCGCCGTCTCCCCCGCTCGCGATTTCATCTTTTGCGATTCCGTCCGTACGGCATCCGCCCGATCCGCAGTTTCCCCTTCATCACACATGGCAGCTCCTTCCACGTCTTCCGCGCCCGATACTACCCACCTGCCGCGCGCAGCAATCAGCCGATCCCATAATTTGCGATTTCGCCGCCACAGCGCCCGGTTCACGCGCTTTCTCGCTTATAGATGGCGGATTCGCGGGATCGACGGATGGTATCTCGCTTATAGATGGCGGCCCCTTGCGGAAACAAGACATCTAGGGGGCATGCATGCTACCCCCTAACGACCTATTGCCCAAACCGACCCGCCACCTATAAGCGAGATACCACCGGACGCCCGGCCGAATCCGCCATCTATAAGCCAGATACCCAGCCAAAACCACGACCGCACGCCTACACCCACGTCTACACCGGCACACCCGCGCGCCTACACCCACGCAAGACCCATTGCACACACCCCCGTACGCACACGATCGCGCGCGGACCGACAAAATCGCAAGTCATGAGCGAAAAGGGGCATCAAAAGCGTCCGAAACAGGCCGAATCACACCCCCATCCGCTCACAGACAAGCAAAACCAGCCCAACTCACAAGTCGTGAGCAAAAGGGGAGGCCACCCAACATCAAAACAGCCCGAAACATCCAGAATCGTACCCCCATCCGCTCACAACCGCGCCAAAACCGTCAAAATCGCAAGTCATGAGCAAAAGGGGCATCAAAAGCGTCCGAAACAGGCCGAATAATACCCCCATCCGCTCACAACCCATGCTTCAGCACGATTCAGGCCATATGCGCACCGCAACAACACCCCTGCGCAACATCAGACATGCACACGCACGCAAACACAAGTACACACACTGAAACGCAACACGTACCACAAGCACACAAACACCACGCACCACATACCGAGCACGACCAGACGCACACCCCCGCACACCGGAGAAGCGATGTCACCGGCCTGCGGCGGCGCTAGGCTAGACACTACCCCCGAACACCAGACGAATGGCGCGCGCCGGCCCCGGCGCACAACCCGTGCCGCACAATCCAGGAGCGTCGCCATAGCCGCGCGAGCCCCACAAAAGCGCAGCCAGCCACAAACACGAGCAGTCCGATCACCGCAGCCGCCACGGCTGTCATTTCGCCCGGCTCGTCGTATTGCGTCTTGTCTGGCACTTTCGGATTCGGAATCCGGTGCCCGCGCACGAGCAGCCTGTGTGAGTTGACACCGTACGGCGTGCACGTGATCAGCGTCGCGTAATCGGCCCCGGACTCAATATTCAGCTTGCTGATTTCGCTCGGCAGCACCACTGAGATCTGGTCCACTTTGTACGTGTACGTTTGGTCGAGCACGTGGAATGCGAACGTGTCGCCTTTTTTCAGTTCGTCGAGGCCGGTGAGCAGTCGCGCGGATGGCAGTCCGGTGTGTCCGGAGACCACCGCATGCGTGGTCGCTCCGCCTACTGGCAGCGAGGTTCCGGCCAGATGCCCGGCGGCGATTTGCAGTACGCCGTCGCTGGTGCCGTGGTAGACGGGCAGTTTCACTTTGATGCGGGGAATGGTCACGTATCCCATGATGCCGGTGCCGGTCACGTCGAGCGTTTCGTCATATTCGCGCTTCTGTGCGTCGGTCATGTGCCACCGATCGCCGTTCGCGGCGAGTCGTTCGTTGTATTCGTGCGCCGCTTTCAGCATGGCTTTGCGTTCGGCGCCGGACATGTCTTTGGTTTGTTCCACGTAGCCTGCTACGGCGTATGACTGGTGCATGCGGTTCCACCAGTCGCTGAATGTCGGATACGCGATGAGGCCCAGCGCGCCGATCATGGCGATTGCGGAAATGGCAATCATCACATTGAGCAGCGCATTCGATTTCTTATGCTTGGCAGCCCGTTTAACCTGCGCACCCGGTTTAACCTGCGCATCCAATTCGACTTGCGCAGCTGGCTTGGCGTCCGATTCATCCGTCACGTTATTTATGCTACGCCCGCTTCCGCAAAGCCGTCTTGGCAACGATCATCAGCACCAAGCCCGCGCCCAAGATGGCCACGGCAATCCAAGCGGCCTGCTGCACGTCGGCGCCGGTGTGCGGCTGGTCCGGCGTGGTGGGTGGCGTGTGCGTGTTGGTGATTTCAGTGGAGTCGCCTTCCACATCGGAGATGGTGGTGTAGCCGTCGGGCACCGCCGCTTCGACCACGGTCCATTCGTGGTCCGCGTCGAGCGCTGTCCACGAATGCGTCCACTTGTTGGACTCGTCCAGTTTCACGTTTTCCACGGGCTCGCCGTCGCGCAGGAGTTTCACGGTGATGGATTCGGGGCGCTTGCCGTCAGAATTGTTCCGGTCATTCCAGATTTTACGCACGGTGCGTTCCACGGTTTTCGGCGGTTGCGCCACACATTCGGTTTTCGGTTCGATACTCAGCACACGCGACCCGCCGGAGACGCCGTCTTCGGGCACTGCGACGAGCATGCTGCCGGAAGAGCACGTCCATGTCTGGTTCTTTCCGGAGGCGTTGGCGACCTTCACGTCAACACTGTCGGACACGGCCAGGTACAAGCCGTCGGACAGTCCGGTGAAGGTCAGATGCCCGGAGGTGTTGGTGACACCGGTTGCCGTGGCGTCGGGTTTGTTCACTGCGATGAGTCCGGCGAGCGTGTTGGCCATGTCTCGCCACACCTGCGCGTCCTTGCCGGTCATCTTCGACCAGTCGACGGGGTAGGCGGTGGAGTCGGTGAACGGTGCGACGGGTTCGAAGGTGGCGCCGCCGCTTGCCGGGATCTGCCCGACTTTGTAGAGGTTGAAGCTGGCGTCCGAAATGGCGAAGTTGGTAGAATCGTCGCCAGTTTCGGAGTCCGAGCTTTTATGTTGGTAAGAAATGGCGATGCTGCCGCTGGCAGAGTCTGTTGTTGGCGCCGCGACGGCATCGCGAGTAGTGAATGCACAGGCTGCCGCGGCGAATGTGGCGGCGATTGCGCAGCATGCGGCGATGACGCGGCTTGCGATCGTGCGTTCCTTCATTGCCGACCCCTCTTCTGTGGATTGGAAAGTAAGCATGTTTGATTCGCCCCCAACGGCAAACCGGAAAATATATGGAGCCAGGCTGGATACTCAAGAAAATTAGGCAGTGTACAAGGGATTGAGGTGGTCCAGCCCAGCATATGTGGGTTCAGTTATTATTTAATTTTTAGTTTTTAAATTATGTATTGCGATTCCCGTAAGCCGCTGCTGACTTGCGTCAACGCGGCTCACGGGTTTCGCATGGTTACTTCAGATTCTTATGGAATCCGGAGGATCAGGCATTGCGACGACGCAGAGCCATCACCAGGGTCGCGCCAGCAAGCACGAACACGGCGATGCCAGCCACGTACAGCAGCACGGTGCCCATGCCACCGGTGGACGGGAGGGTAGAGCCCTTCTTATCCACGATCTTGTTATCAAGAGTGGAATCAGAAGACAGAGTCACCTGCGGATTACCGGACTCGTTAATAGAGTGCGTGGCATCAATCTTGATGGTCTTGACTGCGGCAGTGGTGTAGCCCTTCGGAGTGGTGGTTTCCTTCAGGTAGTAAGTACCGGCATCAAGGCCCTTGATCGGGAAAGTGCCGTCCGTAGCGGACTGCATCTCCACTGCGGTCTCATCAGCCTTTGCCGGACGGTAAGCACCCAGAGTGTCATCCTTCACGAGCTTATACTCCTGAGTGCAGCCTTCATCCGTATACAGCTTGAAGCCTGCTCCTGCAAGAGCATCACCGTCCACGCTGTCAATAACCTTCTTGTTGGTGATACCAAAGGTAAAGGCGTAAACAGTCTTGTCTTCGGTCTTGCCAGTGCCTTCAGCGTTCGGATTGTTGGAGTACTCAAGGTTGACGGAGTTCTTGTTGTCCGTAGTGCCGGAAGCGTTGTTGATAGTGGCCTTCTCATTAAGGTGCGCATTATAGATCACTTCAACGGTGAAGCCTTGGGCAATCTTGATGCCTTCGCACTTGGCGATGACATCATCGATGGTCAAAGACCAAGACTGTGTGCCATCTCCCGCAGCTGCGGGAATAGTTGCAGTGTAATCAGTATTAGCAAGGGTCCAAGTCTTAGCGGCAGTGCCATTGTTGCCGTTCACCTTGACGGATGCGATGGATTCGAAGGTGACGCCCTTGCTCATCGTATCGTTGAACTTAACCTTGTAGGTCTTGTAATCAGCGAGATTGGCTTCTGCCGGAATAGTGGCGTCGAGCTTGAACTGGAAGGACTCATTAATATCGTGGTCAGCAGTATTGCCCCAACCTTCAGTTGCACCAGCCTCAGCATCACCAGTCTCATCCTGGATCTTCTTGTCGACGGTCGGCTGGGTGCTCTTCGGCGCAACCTTTACATCCGCGCCAATAATCTTCAGAATGAAGGAAGTATAGGCATCGTTCTTCTCGTTCAGAGTTCCGGCCTTATCCTGAATAAGGTAGTAACCGTCACTCAGGCCAGAGATGGTGTAGGAACCAACACCAGTCGAGACAAAATCACTGGAATCAGTATGAGTGGTGGAGAGCACGCCACTGAACGCCGTGGCATATGCCTTAGCATCCGTGGAATCACTGCCCTTGGCGGCCAAATTCTGGGAAACAGTTGCAGCATCCTTGTCCTTAATCAGAGCATCAGTGCCTTCAGCAGCAAGCTTGCTCTGGTCAATGCCAGAACCCCATACAACATTGCCCAAGGAACCGTCTGCGCCAAGGTTGCCAGTGAAAATCTGGTATGCCTCGTACGTGTGTCCAGACTTGGCCGGGCTGATAGTGACAGTATGTGTACCCTCAGCCGCCATGGCGGTGGAGGCACCGGCGAAACCGGCGACGGCCATTGCCGCGGCGGCTGCCACGGCTACGAGGCCTTTGAGAACCTTGTTCATTGTTCTCCCTTTCTTTCTTGTTTGAAATCTTGAATCTTCAGTTATGTGTGTTCAGTTATTGCCTAGTGGGCATTGGGTCGCTACGCTACGGTCCAGCCCCCCTTCCCCTAGACGAGTTCATCATTGCCGCCTCCTGACCTTGAGGGCCATTCCAGCCGCAACAACACCTATCAACGCAGCCACCAAAGCCGCCGCGTAAATCCAATAATCGCCAGCGCCACCAGTCCCCGGCAGAATCACACCCGGCTTGTTCTTGATGTTGCCACCATTGACAGTGAACGTGGTCTGCTCGTTGTAAGCGCTTGTACCTTCAGTATTGAAGTCGGTGTTCGCGTACCAATTGCCAGCGATGTTGTCGCCTTCCAGCGGGCCGATGCGGAACTTGTGCGGAGTGGTGTCGAGATCGTATCCGTCAGGAGCCTTGGATTCGATGAGCTGGTACTCACCCCAATCCAAGCCGCTGATCTTGAATTTGCCGGAGGCACCATCCAAATCGACGTATTGACCCTTTTGCACGGTTTGTGTAGAGCAATCACTAATACCGTTCTGACCGTTCACACAGTCGGTGATCGTGCCAAGTGTGGTGTCCGAAGTGACATCGGTGTACTTGGCTACGCCATTTTCCCAAGAGAAGGTCTTGGCCTGCTTGAGGGTCCATTCGGAACCGGAAAGCGGATCCGTGTTGTTGGAATCCGAAGATACTTTGGTCCACGTCACAGCACCGGTCTTACGGGTGTTTGCGATCTTGTTGTCAGCGTTATCTGCACCAAACGCCGGACTCCAAGTAGCGGATCCGTTGGCGATGGTGATCGTGTACACCGTACTGGACACTTCGTAGCCGTTCGGAGCGGTCTTCTCCTTCAGTTGGTACGTGCCATTCGCAAGGTCGGAAACCTTGAACTTGCCAGCCGCGGTGTCTTCATCCGCCTTGGTGTTGTCGTTAGACTCGTTAGTCTCGTCCGCCACGCCCAGCACGCTGCCCTGGGTGCGCAGCACAGCCGCGACCGCACGATGCTCGCCACTGCGGGCAGCAACACGACGGCTACGGTACGCAGCGGTAGAGGTGACGGCACAGCCTGAAGGAGCCGTGGTCGAATACGACGGGCCAGCGGAAATCACCACAACATCAGGAAGCTCACTACCGTCGGTGAACTTGAAGTTACTATCAGCTTGGGGCACATTCGCCTTGCCTGGACCGTACCAACCGTTTCCATTGATGTACATGAATCCGAACTGGCTGGTCGAGTCAATCGCATTGCTACCCGTCAACGGAATCTTCGCATATGCATAGCTGTTGCAGGAGCCATCCATTTGCGTCATGTTGATGTCCGCCCAAACAGTGTCGTTCGTGGTCTGGTAATGCACCTTGACATTATCCGCGGGCCAGTTAGTTTGCGCCTGGAAGTAGAGCGTGAGGTACTGCTTGGCAATCACGTTCACCTTCAAAGTGAACGTCTGGCTGGAGTAAGCTTCCTTGGCCGTGATGGTAACGGGTTCTGAGGTCACGCTGTTCGCGGTCAAAGTGACGTTCGTGCCAATGCGGGCGCTCAGCGAGACGTTATTCGCGCTGGAGGTAGACCATGTAACAGTGTTGCCTGCAGGAGCCACAGAAGCAGTCAGATTGAGGGTCTTGCCCTTCTCAAGATTGATTGTGCCTCCATTGCTGTAGCCGTTGATCGACACGGAAGACACTATGGTCACGCCGGTGACATCGACGGTGAACGATGACTTGACCTTGTCATCAGCCGATGTAACGGTAATCGTGGTATGGCCACTACCGGTCGGGGTGACGGTACCATTCTGGTCAACCGATGCAACTGTGTTATCGCCGGACGACCAGCTCAGTTTGGCGCCGCTAATCGCATTACCATTCTGGTCGTAGGCAGTCGCAATAAACGTCTGCGAGGTGGTATCAGTGAACGACACGGATGTGACAGGTTTCCCGCTTGCATCCGTAATCGTAATGCTCTTGACTTCCGTACCGGACTGATCGTCGGTGACGGTCCATGTCTTCTCAGCAGTATCGCCATTCATCTTGGAAAGCTCCCACGTTGAACCGGCCAGCAACGTGTCTCCGTCAGTGCCGTCAACCTTCTGCCATGTAATCGAAGAACCCGTCTTCTTATTGACGATCTTGCCGCCAGTCAGCAGCTTATCCGTATCTCCGGTGATTTCAATGCCGTTACTGTTAAAGACACGAACAATGTTTTTTGCGGCGTCAGTAGTGCCACCAGTGTTGATCTGGTAAATGTTGGTGTTCTGCGCATAACCTTCAGCCGTACCCGATTCCTTCAGGAAATAGGTGCCGTTCTTGGCGAGGTTGCCCAGCTGGAACGAACCTTCCGCATCAGCATCATCGTTCCAACCGCCATCTGCGATGGTGGCGAGAGCGTTCGTACCGTTTACCGCATCGTCCTTCTTGCCATACACGGTCCAGCTGGTTCCGCCGAGAGCATTGTGCCCAGCGGTGTCATCCACCTTGTTCCACGCGATCGCGGCGCAGGAGGTGGAGTACGAGCCGTTCCATGGCAGATTATGACGCTCCTGGTCCATATCCACTGCAGAGGTGGAATATTTACCTTCGGAGTTGACAAAATTACCGTTGCCTGTGGTAACAACATCCTTGTTGTACATTTCGAAATCGCCGGTAGTCCACACACGACCGTTGGTGGAAACATGCGACTGGAAGTTACCTGCAGCACCGGAATCGTTGCCCGTTACCATAACGGAACCCATCCATGTGGCAGACGGATCATCGGTTACGTTGACGTTGTACCAGTCTTCCTTATCACCATGGTTCTGATCCTTGTACCAGCCGGTGTTGATGCGCCCCGACCCCTTACCACCAAGAATCGTAAGGGTATTGGTGTTATAGAAGTTCCACATCAGCTGGCTTGCGCGCTTGACGTACTCCTGCCCATGCGTATTGTTGTAGCGGTTTGTGCCCGTCGAATTCATCATGACGTAGCCGTCGGAGATATCAATGTCGTTCCATTTGAACTGCCAGCCATTGCGGAACTTCACATCGTTGCCATTACCATTGATATTGACGGCAACCGAAGCATTGTCGGAAATGTTCTTGAAGTTGAACACCACGCCGGCATCACCAATGTTATTCAGCCTTGATGCGTCCAAATTGAACACCTGCAACTCGTCTTTGCCGTTGCCAGTCAGCGTGATTTCCGTCTGCCTGGAATTGTTCTGAATATCGAACCGATAGACGTTGTGTTCGTAGGTGTTGTAGCTGTACGAGTAACGAGAACCTGTGTAATTATCCTCATTGCCTTTCGCAACAGTGTTGCTGGAAGAAATCTTCGCGAGCTTGCCGGACAGCGTAGCCACATAATTCTTATAGTCGGAATACGTGTAATCCGAACCCGTCGAAGGATTCTTCACTCCGGAAATAACGGTGTTGCTGTGATTCCAGTTGACTTTGCCGTTGCCGCCCATGGCATATACGGAATACTGTTCACCGTTCGTCCAAGTGTTGCGGCTTTGCACTGTGGTCTGATTACCAGCAATGTTCGCGCTAAAGTTATGGTCATTCGTCTCGCCGGTAGCGCCATTCCCCGCTCCGGTTCCAAGCCAGCTGGATCCCTGATTAGCGTCATCCGTCCAGCCCTGAGCACCACCGAACCAATTCAACTCGGAATTGGTGCTATTGCCACCGACCGAAAGCACGGTCGAGCCGTCCTTTGGACGGAACTGCGAACCAAAACCGACGATGCCCCAACGAAAACCACGCGAACGATTGAATGAGCCATCCTTATTCCAGATGTTCCAAGCCTGCTTCATTGGATGAAGCAAAAGCTTTCCGTTCACAGCGGTCAAGCCTTCGGCCTCAACAGCGTAAGAACCCTCAGGCGCATTGTTGTTATTGGCAGAAGTAATGCCCGACTTCTTGCCACCTACATACATGTCACCGCCAACGAAAGTAGCGATACCTTCATCGTTACCGCTGCCGGAGGTCTGATCGCCTAACGGTTCTGTGGTAGGTGTGCAGATTGCGCCGTCCTTGCGACTTTCGTCAGCTTTGGCATTATAGGTGGGAATGAGGGAAGTGACGGCGACGGTGGCCATCATGGCTACCGCTATGGCGGCGGTCAGGGAGCGGGTACGCGAAAGCACGCGACCGGTTGCCGATCGCGTTCCTGCATAGTGTCGTGGTGCGTTGCCGACACCATTACGCCATTGCCTCATCTTGTCCCCTATCCGCAAAGTGTTCACCCTTCTGAGTCCCTCAACTCGAGGGTTGATATCCTTTGCATAATGCCGTTATCACTTCTGTTTTACGTATAGCTTCTGCGCTGTTCCCATCTCCGGCAACACAGCCGGAAACCTCTGTTTTCCCTTTTTCTCTGACCTACGGTTTACTATGATAACCTTTGCAGTTATGAAAACAAAATGAAACAGAAAGAACCCACACCCCCTCCCCCGATACGTTTTTTCGTCCCCTCTCACGGGGACAACGCTTTAAAGCCTGATATTCAACGGTTTGTCAACGATTGCAAAATCAAAAAACACATGCTGATCATTGAATGAAATTCATCATTCATCAGCCCCCGATTGGCGTGTCATGAAACACATCACTGCAAATTGTTTCATTTTTTTTCCTGAAAACGTATGCCACACACCGTGACTACAGTGGGGGTATCCCTTATCAATCCACCCCAGGCCATCACAATCAGCCCGTCGGCATTGACGGGCTGCGGAAGGGTAATGAGACTCGGCTCTCAGCGGCCAGTGCCGTACACGGAATCGGTGCCGCGTAGTACGAGCTGGGCGCGCACAATCTCATGCGCGTTCTCAAGCGGCTTGCCTTCGATAAGCTTCATGGCCTTTTGTGCGGCCGCGCGACCCATCGCATACGGATCCTGTCGCATGGTGGTCAGGTTCACGGTGTCGGCGTACGGCGAATCGTCGAAGCCGATAATCGAGTAATCAGAAGGCGTGTGGTGGCCGTACCGTTCCAAACGCAACACCAGCGGAATCGCCATCATATCCATCTGGCAGCAGATCGCGTCCGGGAACTCGTCCAACGCAAGCAGCGTGGTCAACGCCGAGTCGGCGAAGGTCTTGCCACGCGGCACAGAGACGACGCGCCACTTGAAGTCATGGGAGGCCCCCATCGTCTTGCAGGCGCGGATGAAGCCCTGTCCTCGCGCATCGATGGAGGAATTAATGGAATCGACCGCATCGGAGCACACGTACACGATATTCTTGTGCCCCAGATTGATCAGATGCTGTGCGGCGGTGAACATGCCGTCCTCATCGTCGATGGAGATGGTGGCGTCGAAGCCGTTTTGCGTCGGCGTATTGATGCCAATAATCGGTACGTGGATGCGCTTGAGCTGCTGGATTTCCTTCGGCTCCACGCCGAACGATGTCACGAATACTGCGTCCACGTTGCGGCGGACCGGCAGATTCGTGAAGAAGTCGCGGCGATTTTCGGCGGTGTCGACGTGCTGGAACAGCGATACGTCATACCCGGCATTATGCATGACGGATTCGATTCCAGCGAACACTTCCGTATTGAACCAGCTAGTGATCTCTTCATTCATCAGCATCGCCACACGGTACGATTGACCCGATTTCAACGATGTCGCGGAACGTGAGATGTTGAAATCAAGCTTGTCGGCAGTTTCCAGCACCTTGCGACGCGTACGTTCGGACACCAGTTCCGGACGCGTGAACGCGCGCGACACCGTGGAAATCGACACACCCGCGGCCTTGGCCACCTCGCGAATGCCTGCTCTATCCATCTCTCAACCCCTTTGCGGTTCTAGCATCATAATCACAAACGTTTCCAACCTTGGAAACACTCGCTTGAGCGGCGATGCTCTCTCAATCTGTTTCTATCATACTGCGAACGTTGTCAAAAATCACGCCAGTGTTGCACAAATCGCACAAATTATCAAAATAACCGGGTAAACCGCGTAAAAAGCCCATTTCGTCCACTGATGCTTATAACCCAACTCGCCGTTGTAATAATGCACGAATGCAACGCCAATGCCAGGCATAATCATCATCACCGCGCCAAACAGGCCGGCAGTGAACATCATCGAATTCTCATGCTGGCGCATCAACGTGAAAATCAGCACGAAACCAAGCGTCACCGAGCCGACGCTCATCATATGCTGGCGCAGGCCGACGCGCAGCAGCAGATCCCACAACAGTCCGATCAACACCAGACCGACCGACAACACAATCTTCATTGACTTCTGGTAGCGCGCCGCCACCCAATCCAACACGGCAAGCACAACGAACGCGATGAACAGACCGAAAACAGGGTTCTGCGAGCCAAAATCGAAAGCCTTATGCGACGTGCAGAGGTCGTACGGCACCTCACACACCACGGCGAGGATGAACAGCCGTAGACCATACGCGACGCGACTATGTGTTTCACGGAAACCCTGCACCAGCAGCCACGCGTAAATCGGAATAGCAAACCAAGATACGACCTCGCTTAAGACCATCGCCGTGAGCGACGTCATATTATTGACGTCGGAACCGAAAAACAGCGGCACAATGGTGGTGCTACCAGCTGACAGAGCCAACGCCACAGCGCCGATGACCTTGAGCTGGAACACCGTCAGTCCGCGGTGCTTCTTCTTGGTACGGCGAGCGCCGCCGAATCCGATCTGTTCAATCGAATCAGCTCCAGCACCCTGCTCGGCATAGCTTTCCATATGTCCTCCTCAGTTCCGCATACGGCCTTTCGTGCGCCCAAGACGCCCAGTACGCCCAAGACGCAACCTACACGCGTTTCACGCGTTCAGCACGAATTTCAGCAGACCGTCGTAGTCGGCACCGGTAAACGAACATACCGCATGCTCCGACTTGGGCGGGTCGCTCATCGGCGAAATTTCCGTACGGAAGTATGCTGCGTCGAGACCGGCGGAATTGGCTCCGATAATATCGTTTGCTTCATCGTTGCCCACCATGAGCGCGTTTTTTGCGATTACGAACTCGCGGTCGAGAGCCAGCATGTACAAGTCGCGGGCAGGCTTGCGGATTTTCTCTTCGCTGGAGATAATCACGTCGTCCAGTACGTTCGCCAAGCCGGTCATTTCCAGTTCGGGGCGAGTATAGCAGGCTTGTGCGTTGCTTAGCAGCGCCACGACGACGCCGGCCTCCTGCAATGCTTCGATCATGTCGAGTGCGCCCGGATACAGGCGGATCATGCTGGTGCTGCCCTGCCGGAACGCCCATGCGGCTTTCAGCGCGGCTTGCGGCAGTGCCAGTTTCTTTTCAGCCTCCTCACTACGGTTCATCAGCAGCGACCGGTAGACCGGCAGGATATCGAATTCATCCCATCCGTTACGGACGATTGCACGATCGGCTTGATGGACCATTTCGCGGGCCTCAAGTTTTTCGAAGCGTTCGCGCATTTCGTCGACCGATTCGTAGTCGGCACCCAGTTCGCAAACGCAGTCATATAGCGCCTGCCAGGCGGTTTCGCTCTGTTCGTCTGTACGAATGTCGATCAACGTCCCGTAGAGGTCGAAAAATACCACTTCATATCGTGGATTATGAGCTCCGGCTCCCACTTCTCGTATCCTTTCTGGTTTTCCGGCCCCATTGCCGTATCTGTTACGGCAACCGCAGCTTTGCGGTCGCCGTTTTGTAGCTTCCCTACTGAGAGTATTACTGCAACCGCCAGATTGCAAACGTATGCGGTGGAACAATCAAATAATCGCCATCACCTGCGCTCACATTGCCTTCCACCGGACTGACGGACGAGCCGAGACCACACCAGTATCTCCGTATTCCGCCAATCGGTTCCAAACCCGTTACGGCCACGTCAATAACGCCGACGTGTCTGCCTGGATTGGCGGCCATCAGATAATCGCCGACGCGGAACACGAGTTCGTCGCCTTCCGTATCGACGATATTGCGATTGCCGTCGAACCACTGTGGATCAGACTTGCGCAATGCAATCAACTTCGCGTAATACTCAATCAAATCGCGCTTCTGCCATGCACGGTTCCAATCGAGCCAGTTAAGCTCTTTGGCGGAATCGTAAGAATCAGAGCTGCCGAATTTGGTACGTGCGAACTCCTCGCCGGACAGCATGAACGGGATGCCAGCGGAGGTAAGCGTGATACCCACAGCCAGCTTGTTGGCGTCCATCACGTCGGTCAGCGCGGCCGCAATCTGCGGACCGACACCGGCCAGCCCTTCCGCCGAGAAATCGGCGTCATACATGACTTTTGGCACATCCACGGTATTTTCGTTAACGCCTTCGGCCACGGTGCTGCCCAACGAACCAGCCGCAAAGCTCGCGCACAACTTGTCCCACAGCGTGAGGTCGTCGTGCGCGGACACGTATTGAATGACCTGGCCTGCCACTCCTTCCGAATGTTTGCCGCGACGCCACGCGTCCACGGCCTCACGCGCAGCCGCTACGTTCTCGTGCATGCCACCGTTCACATAACCCGGGCGGTCCGAGAAGAACACATGGCCCTTGATGGTGTCTCGCGTGGTGTCGCAGAAGTGGCCGATGCGACTGTCAAGCTTCGACAGGCCTGACTTGTCAGCCAGCACGGTGTCGCTGGGCAGCGGCGCGGTGGCGCCCGCGGACCACGGTTCGCCGTACATGAGAATGTCGCGTCCACGGCCGGGAATCTCATCCAGAGCAGCACGCACGGCATTCATGGTGTCCACGTCGATCAGACCCATCAGGTCGAAACGGAAGCCGTCCATGTGGTATTCGCGCGCCCAGAACGTCACGGATTCCACGATGAACCGGCGGAACATCTTGCGTTCGGTGGCCATATCGCAGCCGCAGCCGGATCCGTTGGCCAGCGCGCCGTTGGGCTTACGGCGCAGGAAATAGTCCGGCACCGACCGCTCAAACCAATTATCGGGCGAGAACATGTGGTTGTAGACCACGTCCATGATCACTTTGATGCCGGCGTTGTGCAGCGCCTGCACCATCTGCTTCACTTCGCGGATGCGCACCGACCCGTCGAACGGATTGGTGGAATACGAGCCTTCCGGCACGTTGTAATTGACCGGATCGTACCCCCAGTTGTAGCGATCGCAGGTCCCTTCGTCCACGGAACCGAAATCGTAAATCGGCATGAGCTGCACCGCGGTGACGCCAAGTTTCTTGAGATATGCGATGCCCGTGGGAAAGTCGGGATGCCCGTCCAGAGACGTACCGTCGTCGGTGAACGCCAGATACTTGCCCCGATGCGATTCGGGGAAACCGCCGGCGGGATCATTGCTGAAATCGCCCACATGGGTTTCCCAGACCACCGTCTGCGCAAGCGGCACGTCCGGCATATGGTCGCGGTACCAACCATCCGGATTGGTGCGGCTGAAGTCCACGACCATGCTGCGCCGGCCGTTCACACCGGCCCCGCGCGCCCACGGGTCGGCGATGCGGTCGACGGAACCGCAATCGCGTTCGATCAAAAAGTCGTAATACACGCCGTGCTTGTTGTCGGCGAAATCGTACGTCCAAGAACCATCGGATTCCGGACGCATCGTGTACTGTCCAATCAGAGCGTCGCCGCTTTCCCCCATGGAGCCACGCGAGAACAGTCTCAGGGTCACCTTCTGTGCGGAAGGAGCCCAGAGAGCGAACTGGGTGCCGGTTTCAGTAACAACGGCACCCAGCGGCCGTTCCAGACACAGCGGGAACGGTTCGGCGACGCTCGTGTTCGGCTGTGCGAAGCTGTCTACGAGCGTCATATCCTTTGCCTTTCTTTAGCCCTTCACGGAGCCCGACATGGACTCCTGATAGAAGCGCTGCATCACAATGAACAGGATGGCGATCGGAACGGAGATCACGACCGCGGCCGCGGCGAAGCGGGCAAACCAGTTCTGGATATATTCCTTCTGCAGCATGAGCCACAGGCCCAATGCCACGGTGTAGTTGGATTGCGTACGGCAGATCACCTTGGCCATGACAAAGTCGAGCCACGGGGTCAGGAAGCCGATGATGGCCTGGTAGACGATCATGGGCTTGCAGATCGGGATGATGATCTTATGGAACACCTGGAAACGGGTGCAACCGTCGAGCAGGGCGGCTTCGTCCAGCGAGGTCGGAATGGTGTCCATATAGCCCTTCATCACGTAGAAGCCAGCGCCGGAACCGGCGGAGTACACGAGAATCAACGCCACGGTAGTCATGGTGCCGCTTGACAGGCCCAAGGCCTTCAAGATGAAGTAGATGGCGGTGACGGCCATGATACCCGGGAACATGCCAAGAATCAGCACAACGTTCATGAAAGTCTTGCGCACACGGAAACGCATACGGCTCATGCAGTATGCCACAGAGAGCACGAAGATCAGAGAAATCGCACAGGTGAAGCAGGCGATGATGAACGTGGTGCCGAACATCTTCGGGAAGTCCAACACGTTGCGGTCGGTGAACAGCACCCTATAGTTGTCCAGAGTCCACTCCTTCGGGAAGAAGGAGCTGGTGTACGGGGCGGTGTTCTTATTGAACGACTCCGCGAACACCCATACGATTGGGACGAGCCAGATGACGGCCAGAATGGCCAGGAACAAGTGGGCGAACACGTCGCCGGTGATACGGCGGATCTTCTGGTCGTGCAGAAGGCCGTGGCTTTCCACTTTGGTTGCGGAATGCTTGTTGCTCATCGGAATGCCTCCTCATTCTTATAGGAGCCGGAATTGCGGTAGGTGATCAGCGAAACGATGGCCAACACGACGAAGGTCATGATGCCGATCACGGCACCGAGATTGTAATCCTGCTTGTCCACGGTCAGCTTGTACAGCCAGGTGATAAGCAAATCAGTGGAGCCTGCGGAATCGCCCAATGGCGTAGGATCGCCGCCGGACAGCAGGTAAATGACGTTGAAGTTGTTCACATTGCCCGTGAAGGTGGTGATCAGATACGGGGTGAGCACGAAGATAATGTACGGCATGGTGATCTTAGTAAAGATCTGCCACCAGTTGGCACCGTCGATCTTCGCCGCCTCATACTGATCGGCCGGAATGTTCTGCAGAATACCGGTGATCTGCATGATGGTGTACGGGATACCGACCCACAGGTTGATGATGATCACGGTGACGCGGGCCCAAGTGGCGTTGGTGAAGAACGGCAACGGGCCGTCAATCCAACCCCACGTCTGCAGCATGCGGTTCACCGCACCCTGCGGCTGGAGCATGGTGTGCATGACCAGCAGAGACACGAACTGCGGAACGGCGATGGACATGGAGAAGCAGGCACGCCAGAAACCCTTGAAGTGGGTGGTCTTGCGATTGATGATCATAGCCACGAACATGCCGAGGAAGAAGTTCAGGAAGGTGGCGAAGAAAGCCCAGACCAATGTCCACACCAGCACACGTCCGAACAGTACGGCGTTAACGGTGCCGCCGCTGTTGGAGAAAACCTTGGCGAAGTTCTCAAAGCCGACCCAGTGGAACAGCACGAGGTGCTTGTGGTCATAGCTGGTGAATGCCATTGAAATCATGAAGATCAACGGCAGCACGGTGAACACGACGATGCCCAGCGTGGGCAGGAACATCAGCAGAACGTGCGCCTTGGCATCGAGCAGCTCGCGGACATCGTCCATGAAGCTCGGAGCCTTGCCGTTCTCCTCGAGCAGCACCTGGGACTTGTATGCAGAGCGCACGGACATGACCCACAGGCCGATGAAGGCAGCGGTGATAACCAGAGTGGCGACACCGTACAACAGGATGACCACGGAACGGTCAGGTTCGGTGTAGACCCAGAAGCCGTCGACCAGCTTCTTGCCGCCTGCATTGGTGCCCAAGGTCGGCAACTTGGAAAGATAGTCCACACCATTGATTGCCATGAACACGAAGTATGCGATTTCCAGCGCCAGCATGGCAATGCCCTTGACATACTGCTTGCGCACGATATCGCCAAGACCAAACACCACTGCGGAAAGCTTAGTGAACAGGTCACCACGCCGGAACGCCGCCCTTACCGTGTAAGGCGACGGAGAAACATAATCAGCACCCTGCTTCCGAAGGCGCTTCATCTCCCGTGGGGAAAGAGTTGTTGCTGTCATTTCGACTGCCCTCTCATATGGATATTGAAAGATAAAAAAAGCTTTGCTCCCGGACAAGGGGAAGGAGAATTTAAAAACCTTGCCCGGGAATGCAAAGCTCGGAGGAGGAGTGAGCCACTATGCAAAGTGGAGAGAGACACCGCGACTCGAAGCATCTCTCAAAGCTGCAGGATGGCTGGGGGGATTTGGCAGTGCCAACCACCTGCATTCTTCAGTTATTGGATTTTTAGGATTACTGATTTCACTCAGCGATCTTGCCACCGGCCTGCTTGACCCAATCCTGGTACTTGGCGGCAGCGTTGTCCTTGGTGATTTCCTTGTTGACCAGGGCCTTGCCGAAGGTTTCGGCCGGAGTCCACCAATCGTTCATGCCGGACAGACCGGACTGCAGGAGGGCGGTGTTGGCCATGGTGTCGGCCTGGGCCTTGGCTGCGATGTCGTCGGTGGTCAGGTCGGACAGGGACTTGTCGGTCGGCGGGATGGCGCGCATCTCGTAGTGCAGCTTCTGAGCTTCGGTGGAGCCGAGGTAAGCCGCGAACTGAGCGGCGGCCTTCGGGTTCTTGGCGTTCGGGTTGTAAGCAGCGGCCTTGGTGGCGGCGAAGGACTTCATCTGCTTCTTCTGGCCGTTCACGGTGAAGGTCGGCAGAGAGGTGGCGGCGTAGTTGTCACCCAGGGCCTCCTTCACGTCCTTAGCGGACCAGGTACCGGAGAACAGCACGTCGGCGGAGCCATCCTTGATGGCTGCGAGGCCGGAAGCGCCATCGTCGTTGGAGAAGTTCGGGTTGGCGACCACATCAACCAGATAAGAGGTGATATCGGCGCCGTCCTTCGGGAAGACCATGCCTGCGTCAGCATCATTGCCCTTCTCGCCGAACAGGCTCAGGCCATCATAGAAGCCGTTGATGTACCAAGAATTCTGCAGGGAGAACGCGACCTTGGCCTTGGAAAGGATGGTATCGAAGTCCTTGGCCTCATCCTCGGTGATCTTGGACTTGTTGTAGTACATGAACCACGTGTTGTCGGTGTACGGCACGCCATAGAGCTTGCCATCGGTGCCGGTGACGGAGTTGACTTCGAGGTCACCGTTCTGTTCCTTCACCTGCTTCTCAGCGTCGGTGCCCAGCTGGCCAATGGCCTTGGCATCCATTAGAACACCCAACTGATCGGAAGCGAACATATAGACATCGGCCGCCGCGGACGGATCAGTGCTGACCTGCTTGGAAGCATCGCCTTCAGAGACCACGTCATTCTTCCACGTGATATTGTATTCCGGATGCGCCTTGGCGAAGTTCTCTTCGACCTTGCCCAGCCAGTTGGTGTCCTTGGCCTGGTCTTCCTGCGGGGCCCACACGCTCAGCGTGACGGCCTCGGTGGAGCCGGAAGCGTTCTTATCGCCACCGTCGGAGGAGCCACCGCACGCAGCGAGCGGAACCAGCATAGAAACGGCAGCAGTAAGTCCGATTGCCTTCTTCCAATCGATCTTCATTGATCTTCCTTTCCTCACATAACCTTGTGTTCCTCAACATCTCCGGTTAAATGGTACGGACCAAAACCCTGCATACGTTCACATCATCGTTCTTGGATGATTACCAACAACACTGGGGCCACCAAAAATGTATCAGTGATTGTTAGTGTAGCACGTTTCTGCCAACGTTTGCAATTCAGCGTTATGATTGTTTCAAAGAAACACCGCAAACCGCGAAATATCAAGGAGACACACCCTCATGCTTCCCCCCGCGAAACACCCCCACCCCAAATGGCTTGCCGACGCAATTTTTTATGAAATCTATCCACAGTCCTTCGTCGACTCCAATGGCGACGGCATCGGAGACATCCCCGGAATCACTTTAAAACTGGACTACATCAAGGATCTCGGATGCAACGCGATCTGGCTCAATCCTTGTTTCGACTCGCCATTCAAAGACGCCGGCTACGACGTGCGCGACTACAAAAAGGTGGCATCACGCTACGGCACCAACGACGATCTCATTGCGTTGTTCGACGCCGCCCACCGGCGCGACATGCACGTGATCCTCGATCTCGTGCCAGGCCACACCAGCGAGGAACACGAGTGGTTCCACCGCAGTTGCAAGGTCGAACGAAACAATTATTCCGACCGCTACATCTGGACAGACTCATGGATCTCCGGTGGCGACGGACTGCCATTCATCGGCGGCGAATCGCCCCGCAACGGTACCTACATCTTGAACTTCTTCAAATGCCAGCCGGCGCTCAACTACGGTTTCGCGCACCCCGAACGTAGCTGGCAGAAGCCAGCCCTTGGTCCGGACGCGAAGGCCACTTGCGACGCGATGGTGGACGTCATGCGGTTCTGGCTTTCCCGTGGCGCAGACGGCTTCCGCGTGGATATGGCCGACAGCCTCGTCAAAAAGGACGATGAGGGCAAGCCTTACACCATCCGCACCTGGCAGTACATGTTCGCCCGGATCCGCCCGGCCTTCCCCGAAGCCGCGTTCGTTTCGGAATGGGGACGGCCAGAGGAGTCGATGGCCGCCGGCTTCGACATGGATTTCTATCTCGATTGGCGTTGGGACGGCGTTCCCAACGGCTACAACATGCTGTTGCGCAACGTGGACGACCCGTTGAGCCGCAAGGGCGACAAGAGCTATTTCAACGCCGATTCCGGCACGCCGATCAGCGAATTCCTGGACGAGTACGAGCCGCGTCTGCGCGAAGCGGAAACGGCCGACGGAAATTTTAATTTCATCACCTGCAACCACGACACCGCACGCGTGGCGCCGCGACTGTCGCAGCGCGAAATCGCCCTGGCATACTGCACGCTGTTCGCGATGCCGGGCGTGCCGTTCCTGTATTACGGCGACGAAATCGGCATGCGATACCGCGCACTGCCCGGCAAAGAAGGCGGCTACGTGCGCACCGGTTCGCGCACACCGATGCAGTGGGGTGCGAACGACGCATCCGGAGCACTTCACGTGTCCGATTCTGCAGAATCGGACACTCGGGCTGGTGATGTGACCGGTGGCAGCTACCTGCCCACCGACCCGTCCGCCGACGCCCCGACCGTCGCCGCACAGCAGGCCGACGCCGAATCACTGTGGCATACGGTGCGCTCCATACTCCACGTCAAGGGGGAATGCGACGCCTTGCGGTCGGGGGCTACGTTCCATGCAATCGAACGCGATAGAGTGTTCGTTTTCGAGCGTTCCACCCACCTGCAGAAGCTGATCATAGCCGTCAATCCAAGCCGCGATTGCAAAGCTTTGCAGTTACCAGATGGTAGTTATCGGACGATTTTCAGCATCGGCGAAAACGAAATTAGCGGCACTTCGCTGCGTCTAGGTCTGCAAAGCTTTGCAATTCTCGAAGCCGAGTAGCAGACGAGCAATGCCCCGTTGGAATAATCGTTTGCAATGCGGAGCGCTGCGCCTTCGTATTGCAAACGATAGTCAATATGGAAAAACAATTCCGGTTATCTATATTCCTGAAATTAGAGCAAAATCGCAATATAGCAACACTCTCTTACCGCAAAACACGCTTTGAAAACGATATCATACCGTGATATAGTTATCTTTGGTGCGAATGCCACCAGCATCGAAGCTGCGGCAATCGCAAGCAATGTAGCATGTCAGCCGTCACAAACGGCGCGGAAAGAAGGGACCTATGACACAGACCCAGCAGACCGAAAGCGCAGAACGCATCGCACGGCCTCTTATCCAGCTCGCCAAGCTCAATGGCATTTCCACGTCGTATATCGACCAGCTCGGCACCTATGTGGAAATCCGCGACGAAGTGCTCGTCTCCGTATTGGCCGCGCTCGGCGTGGACGCATCCAGCGACGAAGCGATCACCGCCTCCTATGCGGCGACCCAGCAGCGCATCGCAGACACACTTGTTGAGCCGACCGTCGTGAAGTTCATCGGCAAGGAAGCCGTCACGCCAATCCGCGCGAAAGGAAACGACGTGGCGCTGAAGCTGACGTTGGAAGACGGCACGGAATATGCGGGCGATCTGACCGCGTATCTGACGGGCTCGAACGCAGATGACGGCTCGCTGCAACTGACGCTGCCGGACGATATTCCCGCCGGCTACCACACGCTGGCCGTCGATGCCGGCCCGCTGCACGCCGAAGCCGCGCTGATCTGCGCACCGGCACGCATCGAACTGCCGCCAGCAGTAGCGGAAAAGCAACGTTGGGGCTGGATGGCACAGATGTATTCCATCCGTTCCGCTGAATCCTGGGGCGTGGGCGACTATGGCGATCTGAAGCTGCTGCTGTCCGACGCGGCAACGAAATCGCATGCCGATTTCATGCTTATCAACCCGATTCACGCCACCGCGCCGGTGCCGCCGCTGGAGCCGTCGCCGTATCTTCCCGAATCGCGTCGTTTTCTCAATGTGACGTACATCCGTCCGCAGGATATCGCTGAATATGCGGAACTCAACGAGGCGGACCAGGCCGAAGTGGCGCGTCTGCACGCGGAAGTCTCGCCAGCCAACGACAGTATCGAGCCGCTCGACATCAATTCCGCTTGGTGGCACAAGCGCCAGGCGCTGCAGCTTGTGTACAACGTGCCGCGTTCCGTCGAGCGTCAGGCCGCGTTCGACGCGTTCAAGGAGGCCGCGGGTCCGGATCTGCGCGCGTTCGCCGCATGGTCGGTGGCGTTCCAGGTGTGGGGCGCGCCGTGGGAAGGCACGTGGTTCAAGGACACGAACCGCGATTCGCCTGAAGTGGTGGAGCTCATGCGCGAGCACGCCGATATGGTCGATTTCGAATGCTGGCTGCAGTGGATCGCCGACGAGCAGGTGACAGCCGCGCAGAACGCCGCCCGTGACAGCGGTATGGCACTCGGCCTCATGCAGGATATGGCCGTGGGCGTGCACTCGCTCGGCGCGGACGTGTGGTGGAATCCGGAACGTTTCGCAGTAGGCAGCGTAACCGTGGGCTGCCCACCGGACTTCTACAACCAGCAGGGTCAGGATTGGGGCCAGCCGCCGTTCAATCCGAATTATCTGGCCAAAACTGGTTATGGCGTGTACCGCGAGATGGTGCACAACATGTTCTCGCACGCGGGCGCGGTGCGCATCGACCATGTACTCGGCCTATTCCGTCTGTGGTGGATTCCGCAGGGCGAAGGCGCGCGCGGTGGCGCGTACGTTACGTACGACTATGAGGCGATGATCGCGATCCTGACCATTGAAGCGTCCCGCGTGAACGGTTTGGTGGTCGGCGAGGATCTGGGCACCGTGCCTGATTACGTACGCACGGTACTCGGCGAGCACGGCCTGCTGGGCTGCATGGTGGAATGGTTCGCCCGCGTGGACGACTCCCCCAACGCCGGCGACCCGTACGCCGATCCGTCCACGTACCGCAAGTACGCGCTGGCTTCCGTCACCACGCACGACCTGCCGCCGACCGCCGGCTACCTGCAGTTCGAGCACGTCAAGCTGCGCGAACAGCTGCACCTGCTGTCCGGCCCGGTCGAGGAGTTCCAGGCTTCCGCCACCGCCGAACGCGACGCGATGATGGACCGTCTCGTGGAGTCCGGCCTGATCACGCCGGAAGTGGCGGGCGATGTGGAAGGCCACATCCAGGAAATCGTCGAGGCGATGCACAAGATGCTGCTCAAGTCGCCGTCCGTGCTGCTGCAGGCCGCGCTGGTGGATGGCGTGGGCGAGACGCGCACGCAGAACCAGCCGGGCACGTCCAGTGAATACTCCAACTGGCGTGTGCCGCTGGCAGGCCCGGACCTCAAGGTGGTGCACACCGATGAAGTGTTCGATCTGCCGCGCGTGCAATCGCTTGCCGCCATCATGAACGGCGAGAAGTAGCGTTTAGACTTACCATTCCCCTTTCCTTACAAACCAAAATTCCGGTCCTCCTTGTGGAGGGCCGGAATTTTTCATATATGCAAGGCGATTTGGGAGCGGCCAGGTTCAGCGGTCGATCAGCCCAGCAGCAGCCAGACTGAGGCGTCGCTATCCAGCTTGCCGTCGTCCGTCAACGGCACGGAATTTGCGATGGCGACCGCATCGTCCGGCAGGGCGATCGGCTCGTCGCCGAAATTGGTGACGGACAGGAATCGACGGCCTTCCGTGGCCGGACGCGAGTAGGCGACCACCGTATCGCCCATGTCCAGCAGGTCGGCGGACGTGTCTCCGGTTGCCGTCAGCACCGTCTGTCGCAACTGCAACAGCTTGCGGTACAAGTGCAGCATGGAACCGTTGTCATCGGCCTCGACGTCGGCCGCGAAATCCTTGAACCAGGCCGGCTGCGGCAGGTGCGCGTCGGCGGAATCGCCCTGCTCCGGGCCGAAACCGAACGTGCCGCCGGTGATGAAGTCCGGGCTCCACGAAGCCGGTTCGCCGCAATCGGCAGCCTTCCACGGCATCGGTGCACGGCAGCCATCACGACCCTTGTCGGTGAAGTTGCGACGGGTGTTGAACGGCGTCGGATCCTCAAGACGATCCCACGGAATGTTCGCCACTTCGAACAGGCCCAGTTCCTCGCCCTGATACACGTAGGCGGAACCCGGCAGGCCCAGTTCCATCAGCGCGGCTGCGCGGGCGCGACGGGTGCCGAGCTCACGATTCTCGCGGTAGGTCTCTCCGTCACGCAACAGCCAATCGTGCGCCAGCTGGTGGTACGGAGCGTCCTTCACCTGCGGCAGACCGAAACGCGACGGACTGCGCGGCACATCGTGGTTGTTCATAACCCACGTCGTGGTGGAACCGTGCGTTTCCTCGGCGGCGCGCAAGCCGTCAGCAATGGCCGTACGGAACTCGTCGGCGAACCAGTTGGCTTCGGCGAACTCGAAATTGAACACCTGGCCAAGCTCGTCGGTGGACGCGTACAGATGCTGCGATTCGGCCTTCACCCACGCCTCGCCGACGGCGAAACGCGGCGGATTGTACTCGTTGAACACCTGACGCCATTCGCGGTAGATGTCGTGCACTTCCGGACGGTCCCACAGCGGGCTGAACGCGCCGTCCGCCGGCAGCACATGCTGCACCGCGGCCGGATCCATGTCGGCCAGCGGCACGGAATCGAGGTCCTTGGCCAAGCCGTGCGCCACGTCGATGCGGAAGCCGTCGGTGCCGTGGTCGGACCAGAATCTCAACGTTTTCTTGAATTCCTCGTGCACGTCCGGATTCTTCCAATTCAGATCCGGCTGCTCCTTGGCGAACATGTGCAGGTACCACTGTCCGTCATCGACCTGCTGCCACGCCGGGCCGCCGAACAGCGACTGCCAGTCGTTCGGCGGCAGCTCGCCGTGCTCGCCGCGGCCTTCGCGGAAGATGTAGCGGTCGCGTGCGGCCGAACCTCGGCCGGCGGCGAGCGCCTCGATGAACATCTTGTGCTTGTTGGACGTGTGGTTCGGCACGATGTCGACGATCACCTTGATGCCGGCTTCATGCGCGGCGGCGGCCATCGCGTCGAAATCGGCCATGGTGCCGAGGCGCGGGTCCACGTTGCGGTAGTCGATCACGTCGTAGCCGCCGTCGGCCAGGTCGGACGGGTAGAACGGGCTCAGCCAGATCGCGTCGATGCCGAGATTCTTCAGGTAATCCATTTTCTCGGTGACGCCGGCGATGTCTCCCAACCCGTCGCCGTTCACGTCTTTGAAGCTGCGCGGGTAGATCTGGTAGACGACGGCTTGCTTCCACCAATCGTCACGCATGTTATTCGCGGTCATTATGCCCCTTTCGTCTGTGCCTGCAACCGTTGTACCGCTGACAACGATAGCATTGCAGGGCGTCCGCTGCGGGGGCGCGCGGGGCGCGCGGGCAATCGCGTTTCCGTTTGCGCAGACCGGCCGGCGGTGCGATCGTTCGTGCCGTCGTTCGCGCTGCGCAAACCAGCAGATCGTGTCGCCGACCGCACGACCGACCGCGCCACACAAACCGGTCAGCCGCATCGCCGTTCGTACAGCCGAACGCGCCGCACAAACCGACCGACCACACGATCGACCGCACGGCGCAAACCGGCCCGGCCGTATCGCGCAAACCGGCCAATCGCAAGATGGCGTGCGTCGAGTAGAATCGCAAGAAGATCCGACTTGCATACGTTGCTATACGGATGCCATACGAAAGGCGATTATGAAGTTCCTCTCCCCCGATTCCGGCTTTATGCGCGGCCTGAGCGACGCCGTCGACGCGATCTGGATCAACATTCTGATGCTCATCACCAGTATTCCGATCATTACGATCGGCGCGGCGCTGACCGCCGGCCACGACGCCACCCGCCGCACGCTGTCCGGCGAAGGCACGGCGACGCGCAATTATTTCAAGGCGTTCCGTTCGAATTTTGCGAAATCGACCGGCTATTGGCTGATTTTCGGCACGACCGGCACGCTGTGCGTCTACTCGTGGATCGTGCTGCAGATCACGCCGCTGCTCATTCCGAAATTCGCGTTGACGATTGTGTGGCTCATCGGTTTCGAATGGGTGTGGGCGTTGCAGGCGCGGTTCGAGAACTCGTTCTGGCGCACGCTTGGCAACGCTTTTGTGTTCGGCGTGAGCAACATCGGCCACACGTTGGCATTGGTTGCGATCGACGCGGTGTACGTGGCGCTGCTCGTGGCCAGCTGGGTTTACATGCCGCAGGGCCTGTTCCTGCTGCTCATACTGGGGTATGGCACGATGCTGATGCTGCATTCGCCGATTCTCGAGCATGTCTTCCGCAAGTACATCAGCAAGTAATTAGGCACGAAAAAAGGGACTGATTCGCATCAGTCCCTTAAATTTTTCTGGGTGAAAATCAGCCCTTCACCGCGCCGCCTTCGGCCCTGCAATTAAGGACCGCGCTACGCGCGGGCTCAACGTTACCCTCGCGGCATAGCCGCTCGGGCTGGAGCCTGGGAACAGCGCACTGCGCTGTTCCCTAAGGGCTGATCGAAGATCAGCCCTTAACGGCTCCAGCCATAACACCCTTGACGATGTACTTCTGGCAGATCAGGTAGAAGATGATGATCGGGATGATGGCCATGACCAGGCATGCCATCATGGCGCCCATATCCACGGAACCATAACCGCCCTTCAGATACTGCACCGCCACGGAAATGGTCTTGTACTTGCCCAGGTCGAGCGTCAGGTACGGCAGCAGGTAGTCGTTCCAGATCCACATGGCCTGCAGAATAGCCACGGACACAATGGACGGCTTCATGATCGGCACAACGATCTGGAAGAAGATACGCGGCACGGAAGCACCATCGATCATGGCGGATTCTTCCAGCGATTCCGGAATGCCCTTAACCACACCGGTGAAGATGAACACGGCCAGACCAGCGCCGAAGCCCAGATACACGAAGCACAGACCCCACGGGGTGTTGAGCTTGAGCATATCGGCCAGCTTGGAGAGGGTGAACATGACCATCTGGAACGGTACAATCATGTTGAACAGGAACAACGTGTACAGCAGCTTTGCAGCCCAGTTGTTCACGCGGACGATCCACCATGCGCACATCGAAGTGCACACCAGAATCAGCGCCACGGAACCGACAGTGATGAGCAGGGTCCAGCCGAAACTGGCAAAGAAGTTCGTGGTATCGAGGCCACGCGTATAGTTTTCAAGTCCAACGAACGCCTTACCGGTCGGCAGGGAGAACGCGTTACGGGAGATGTACGCCTTCTGCTTGAAAGAGTTGATGATCACCAGCACGATCGGGAAGATCCACGCCAGCGAAACCACCGCGAACAGTACGGACCACAGTGCGCCGTGCTTGACTTTTTCTCCGGAGTTCATGCCTCCACCTCCTTGCTCGTGGTGAGCTTGTTCTGGATAAGCGCCACAATGGCCACCAGGATGAAGAACAGCACTGCCTTCGCCTGGCCGACGCCTTCCCAACCCATACGGCCGTAGAACGTACGGGTGATGTTCATTGCCAGACCTTCAGACATGTTCGACGGAGCGCCGTTGGTCAATGCAAGGTTCTGATCGTACAGCTTGAAGCCGTTGGTGACGCACAGGAACGAGCACACGGTGATAGACGGCATCATCAGCGGAATGATGATCTTGAACATGGTCTGGGTGCCGTTCGCACCGTCCACGGAAGCCGCTTCGAGCACGTCGGTCGGCAGCGACTGCATGCCTGCGATGTAGATAATCATCATATAGCCGATCTGCTGCCAGCACACCAAGATGACCAAGCCCCAGAAGCCGTAGGTTGCGCTATACGTCAACGCGCGGCCCCAGTGAGCGAGAATGCCGTTGAGCAGCAGCATCCAGATGTAGCCCAGGATAATGCCACCGATGAGGTTCGGCATGAAGAACACCGAACGGAAGATGGTAGATCCCTTGATGGCCTTGGTAAGCATATATGCGATGGCAAACGCAACCACATTGATCACAACCGTAGTGACAATGGTCAGCGCCGTCGAGAAACCTAACGCATGCAGGAATTCCTTATCCGCAAGTGCCTTCTGATAGTTTTTAAGTCCAATGAATTCCGAGTCAGTCACAGTTGTGAACTTGCAGAAACTCAAATACACACCCATGATGAACGGGATTACAAACCCGATGATAAATGCAGCGAACGTCGGTAGCGCAAACAGAGCCCACCACTTTCGTATCGCTTTGCCGGCCATGCTGATCATAGCTTGCCTGCTTTCTTTCCTCTCCATTCCAACACCGCAGCAACGCGGCATGGAAAACCAACTGCCCCAAATCGGCGAATCACTGCATTGTTTTTCGCCTTTTTAGTTTTTACAGTTGTTATAATAAACAGCGCGACGCGAAATGTCAAACGTTGTCATTTTTACATGTCATAAATCATATATTCTGCATCGTTGTCATAGTATTGACAGCCTGAAAGCATTGTAAATATCAGCCCCGCAACAACTGTGGCACAAATGAAAACGTTTGTAATCCAACTTTTGCAAGAGTGTTTCAATACAGTATACTGAATATTCAGTAGTTCTACTATACAAGGGGTCACCATGAAAAGCAGCATTCAAGACGTGGCACAACTTGCGCACGTCTCCATTTCAACGGTTTCTCGCTCCTTCACACGTCCCGATCTTGTGTCGAAAGCCACGCGTGACAAAGTCATGAAAGCCGCCGACGAATTAAATTTTTCCATCTCGCGCTCCGCTGCAGCACTCAAAACCGGCCGCGCGCTACGAATCGCGGTGCTGATTTCCGGCCGACTCAATCTGTGGTTCAGTTCGTCCATCATGGAAGGACTGAACGAATCCTTCCATGATGAAGGCTACGACATCTCGATCTATCAGATGTCCAGCGCCGAGGAACGCCGCGCGTTCTTCGACATGCTGCCGGTACGCCGCAATGTCGACGCCGTAATCGTCATTTCCTTCGACATCGACAGCAACGAAATCAGGCAACTCAGGTCAGTCGATGTGCCAATCATCGGCATCAATTCGAGCTTGCCGGAAGAGCGCGGCTTCAACGCCGCCGTGCGCATCGATGACAAGCAGGGATCCGAATTGGCCGCACGCCACTTGATAACGCTTGGCCATCGCGATATCGCTTACATCCGTACCGACCGTGAAGTGACGCTGCACTTCAGCGTGCAGGGCCGTTTCGATTCGTTCATGACGTGCTGCAAGTCCAATGGCGTCGAACCGCGCGTGTTCGTTACCGACGAAGGCAAGAACAACATCAGCAAAGTCGTCACGCAGCTGCTCAGCTCGGACCACATGCCCACGGCGATTGCCTGTCAGGAAGACGGCATCGCAATTCCGCTACTGTTCCAGCTGGAACGCAACGGTTTCACAATACCGAACGACATCTCCATCATTGGCTACGACGACAGCACCTACGCTCGCGATCTCGGTTTGACCACCATCCGTCAGACACCGGTCGAGATGGCACACGAGGCGGCCCGTATGACGCTTGCCCTGATTGACAAGCAGCCGCTTGACGAGCCGTTCAAGACGTTTCCCGCACAGCTAATCGTCCGATCGACCACCGCCAGACTGCGTCACTGACGTTTGCCGCACATTGCGCACACGGCAAACGTACGAAACACAGAAAGGCCGTCATCGCAGAACATTGCGATGACGGCCTTCCGTTGTCTCCACAACCGGCTGGGGCGAAGAGAGGAAAGGAAAAATCCTCGACCTCAGCTAGCTTATTCAGTTATTGAATTGCGATTTGCAACTCATGGTGCAACACAATCTCAGTGAGATGCGTCGTACTCAGTCTTCCAACCGTCAACAAACGCGGTCTTGACGGCATCCCAGTCACCGGTACCCTGAGCGTATTCGAGGAGGGCGGAACCAAGCTTGTTCTTCCACTCTTCGGACGGCATCATGGTGAAGTTCCAAGAGACTGCGGTCTTGCCGGAGTTCTGATCATCAACAGCAGCCTGGACCAGCGGATTGTCGGACTTGACATCGCTGAAGGACTTGAACGGAGTGGTGAAGCCCATGGCGCTGGACAGAGACTTGATGCCGGTCTTGCTGGTGACGACCCACTTCAGGAAGTCCTTGGTGGCCTTCTTATCCGCGTCGGAAGCCTTGGAGTTAATGCACCAGTAGTTCTCGGAACCGGTGGCCAGACCCTGCTTCTCTTCGCCCTTGACGCCGATGTAAATCGGGAGCATGCCGAGGGAGTCGGCCTTCATGCCAGCCTTCTGCAGATCGGTCCATGCCCAAGTGCCGTTCTGATAGAACACAGCCTCGCCGAGGGAGAACTCGGAGGTAGAATCATCACCGGTCTTGGAGCTCAGCTGGGTCGGCTCGGTGGTGGAGTCCTTCAGATACAAATCGAAGATGTTCTTATATTCCGGCAGATAGGTGCCCTTGATGGTCTCCGGCTGCTTGGTGACGTTGTCATCCTTGAACTCATAGTAAAGCGGCAGGTTAGCCAAATGGGTCTTGAAACGCCAGTCGGAGCTGGAATCGAAACCGGCGGAGGTGAACGCGCCCTTGACACCAAGCTGGTCCTTCTTAGCCTGGATGTCATCGGCCACGGCCTTCAAGGTATCGAAGTTGTCGATGTCATCGACGCTCTTGATCTTGGCGCCGTCAGTGGCAATGTACTTGGCCAGCAGATCCTTGTTGTAGATCAGGCCATAAGTCTCCATGGCATACGGAACACCGACGACCTTATCCCCATCCTTGAGGGCGACATCCTTGTTGATAAGCTGCTTGTACGGCTCAGTATCGGACATGTCTTCGGTGTAGGACGACCAGTTCTGGTAGCCGACAGGGCCGTTGACCTGGAACAAGGTCGGAGCCTCGGACTTGGCGATCTCGGACTTCAAAGTCTGTTCGTATGTACCGGAAGCAGCGGTCTGGACCTTGACCTCGACACCGGTTTCCTTGGTGTAATCCTTGGCCAGCTTCTTCCATTCGTCGCTGGATTCCGGCTTGAAGTTAAGGAAGTACACCTTGCCCTTGCCGTTATCGGAACTTGAGCTAGAACCACCGCAAGCAGCCAACGTGCCAACAGACATTGCCGCGATAGCGACCATTCCAACTGCTGCCTTAATAGTACGATTCATCATCGAACCTTTCTCTTCCATTCCTGTTCCCAGCTTCTCGTTGGGAAACAATTTGCGGTATCGCGTCATCACGATTCCTAACAACCACTATTATGCCGCATTCCCCCGATTTTTGCAAACGTAGGCAAAATGAATTCAAAAATCAGACGTCACACCATCGAAAGAAATCCCGAAAATCATTTATTTTCAATACTTTTAGAGAGCATACTTTTATGCAAGCGTTTGCGACACGCCGCAGCAAAGTGGCAAGTCATGCATGCAATAAAAAGGCGGTTCCAAGGAGGGACCGCCATAATATTCAGCGATATCAAACAGTTCCGTTCGATAATTCAGCAATTCCAGTGTTCGATGACATTGTCACCTTTATATTGGCTTAATACACAATAATGCGCAGTGTCCAATCGCAGCAACCGCGCGAAATGCGGATCAACACCGAGCCATTGCGACGTCAAGATACGAAGAACGTGCGCATGCGCCACCAGCAGCACATCGTTTCCAGCGTCGAGCAACGGTTTGACCGTGGCGATCGCCTCACGTGTGCGCGCCGCAGCTTCCTCCACCGTCTCACCCGGACCGTTGTGCACGGGCACCTGCTCGCCGTTCGGCAAAGTTTCAATCCAATCGCCTTCCAACGATTCGGGAAGTGCCTGCGGACCGTCGCGCCACACATCCCAAGCGAAACCGCCCACCGCACTCACTTCCTGGCGCGTACGCCCTTCGGCACGGCCGTAATCCCATTCCGCGATTTCAGGGAGCACATCGAAATCGCCATATCCGGCCAGCTGCGCCGTCTGCTGGGCTCTGCGCAACGGACTGGCGAACATGCACCCCTGCGCGAAACCCTGGGGAAACGCCTCACGCAACCGTTCGCCGGCGGCACGAGCCTGATCGCAGCCAATGTCAGTCAACGGAATATTGGTGCGGCCGGTGTGCTGTCCGGATTCGCTCCACACGGTCTGCCCGTGACGCAGCAGCACCAAGCGGCCAGGGGTGATTGCGGAAGCGGCATTGCCTCCCAGTTGAGTTTCAGTCATGTCTCTACTCTAGCCGACGCAAGCTGCGTTTTCATCCCATTCCGCCACGTGTCCCGCACATATTCCGGCATGTTTTCCGACGCGTTACACTGGTTTCATGAGTGAAATGCCGAATATGGAATCCAGTGCGGACCGCGTGGTGGCGGCCCTGCACACCGTCGACGAGAAGGTGAATGCGATGCGCGACCAGAGACTGAACGATCCCGATTCATTTGGCGATAAGATTTTCAAGTCCGTCGTGCCCACGTTGGCCGGACTGGTGCTCGGCAAGGCGTTCGAGATGGTGTGGAAGAAAAGCGTCGGCCGCAAGGCCGTCCGTGCCGACGGTACCAAGAACGAGGCTGCGGAAGCGGCGCTCGGCATCGTATTCGCCGTGGTTTCCGCCGGTTTCGGCGCGCTCGTATCGCAACTGTCCGGCCGCGGGTCGAAGGCGATTGTGGACAGGCGGCACGCACGGCAGGCGCATCGCAAGTAAATACGTCGCAAATATCGCAAAGCAGTCTCAAGTAGATATGTTCTCACAGGGAGACGGATTTAGCCCGATTCCCTTGCAAAATCGCGCCGCGCGGACAACAATGGCGGTATGAGCAACATTCTTCATAACGCAACTGTCGACACTCTGCTGGAGCGTCGTTCCATCCGTAAATTCAAGCCGAAGCCGCTGCCGGACGACGTCGTCGAAACGTTGGAGACCGTAGCGCAGCATGCGGCGAGCAGCCAGTTCCTGAACGACTGGTCCGCTATCCGCGTCACCGAGCCAGCCGCCAAGAAGCGTCTTGCCGAAATCGGCGGGCAGCCGTATATCGCGACCGCGCCGCTGCTGTACGTGTTCGTGCTGGACGAGCATCGCAATGCCGCGATCGCCGCGCGCAAGGGCGTGGAAGTGGCGTCCGACGCGTTCACGCTCAATGGCAGCTATCGTTTCACGCAGGCGCAGAACGACGCGGTTCTGGCACTGCATGCGATGGAGACGGCCGCGTACTCGCTCGGCTTGGGTTGCGTGATTCTCGGCTCGCTGCTCAACGATGTTCCCGCGCTGATCGACCTGCTGAATCTGCCCGAATACACGTACCCGGTGCTGGGCATTGCAATCGGCAAGCCCGATCAGGAGCCGGCCGTCAAGCCGCGTATGCCGCGTTCCATGCAGTTCTTCGAGAACGAGTATCCAAGTAGCGATGAGAAGCTGCTGTCCGGCTTGGATTCGTTCGACGCCGAAGTGCACAAGTATTACGATTTGCGCGATACCGAACGGCCGGTGGACGTGTTCAGCGACCAGATTGCGGCAAATGCGATCGACGAGGGCGTGAACGCCAAGGCCATTGCCGTGCAGGCGAAGCGACAGGGCTTCCGTTTGGAGCGGTAGATACATGGCAGCGCTCGTATCATTGATACGAAGCTGATACAACACAAGGCCCGGTGGATTGCAATGAATCCGCCGGGCCTTGGTTTTATATGTTGCCTTGTTCTCGGTATTGTCCTGTTATGCCCTGCTATTGCTCTGCTATTACCTTCTGCGGGGCTTGTAGCCCTTCTTGCGGGAATGTGGCTTGAGCTGCTGGTTAAGCGGAACATGCATGTAGCTGGATTGTGGATCGCGATGCGTGAGATGCCAAGTACCGCAGAAATCGCAACGGTATACCCAAAGCTCAGTGCCGCGTTCGCGCCAACTCTGGTCGGCGGCCTGCTGAGCCGTTGCCTTGTCGTGATACATGATCTTGTTCGACTCGGTGCAACGTTTGGGTACGAAGTAATGCATAGTTGCCCAGTCTATAAACCCATTGCGATAAAACGCTTGCGCCCTACTTGTGTTCAGGGATAAAAAATGGGGTTCCCGGAGCGTAAGCTCGACGGGAACCCCCAACGTGTGAAGCGGCGGCGTGCTACTCTCCCACACCCTCTCGAGTGCAGTACCATCGCC